>Ga0265294_10001111_pt1 | contig 36544 bp, 38 predicted proteins | sample MunlanPumphouse3_FD_192504 | JGI IMG/M metagenome (GOLD analysis project Ga0265294, IMG submission 192504) | Groundwater microbial communities from a municipal landfill in Southern Ontario, Canada - Pumphouse #3 | ecosystem: Environmental > Aquatic > Deep subsurface > Groundwater | place...
GCTAGCATCTGCGGTACTTTCCCTCTTTGGAAAAGAGGGAGTGAGGGAGATTTGCTTCAAATTGCATAATCAATTCGGATAACTTACCAAAATCCCTCTTAATCTCCCTTTGCTAAAGGGAGAGAACCGCAGAGTGGTAATTCTTGCCTCTATTTACAGCATTCGTTAGGAGGGCAAGTAATAGTATTGTGATAATACTGTCTTTCTCAGTTCGTGGTGGTCGAACGGAGACACGAAAATGGCAAGCCATAACTGTATTCAGCGGTAGCGATTGCTTTGTCGTTCGTTAAAGACTCACTCCTCGCAAAGACGTTCAAGTTAACTGTCATCCTGAAAGTAGTGAAGGATCTCAATGCAATTCGATATTGGTCGCCGTTATGGTTCGATCCCGACCTGTCGGGATTTCGTTCCGAACTACGGAACTCAACATTCTACGGAACGGTTTTTATTAGGCTCACCACGAACGTATTTATTTTTTGTATAAGTAACGGCTCCCCCGGAAATTACTCATCCCTACCAGTCAAAATGAAAAAAGACAATATGGGATTAATATCATCTGTAATTCAGGCGGGCGACCACTGGTCGCCCCTACGGGTTTGCTATTCATCCACTCCCTTTCGCCTTGCGCGGTACATAATCTTTACCTGCTTCGACAAGTAGTGCCAGGCTCATCAAAAAGTCATCGTGCCCCTGAGACGGTTCGACGTAGAAATTGATGGTTTGGTTGGGGCGGTAGCAGCTTTTGGCTTTTTCTAACTGCTCCCAAAACTCGATATATTCCAGCGAGCCATCGGCAAGATACATCTTCAACTTGCCGGAGTTTACGGCGGCAAGTAAGTTGAACCCCAGTTGCGATTTGGAGCTCGAAGTGAATGTAAAGGGAATCACTCTTGCGCCGAGGGCTTTTCTTAAAAACGAGCTTACCGTCAGCCCAATTCCGGTGGCATCGATTACAATCCGCCGGCAGTTCCAGACTTTTCCCAGAATATCTGCCAGTTGCGGATATAAATCGGTGTGCTTTTTGCCGATCCAGCTGTAGTGCTCGACAATATTAATCTGCGGCTCTCTTTGTATCCCGTCTACCTGTGAATAATCCAGTTCCCCGATGGTAATAACAGTAGAATCCTGGTTCGGTTTCAGTGCTTTTAACATTTGGTCTTCTGCCGCTTCACCGGCAATGTCGATACCCGCTATATAAGTCCTGCCTTTTTGCGGCCGGTGCATGCGCGGATGCTTCCCTTGTAGTTGAGCTTTCTGCTGATTATCAAATAATCCGCCGCCGCCCTGAATGGGGAGCAGGCAGTACTGCGTGCGGAAAAGGGGATGGTTTTCTCCCAGCCTTTCTTTTTCGGCTTCGATATACGAAAGGTAATCAGGGTTGTATTTGGCTACTTCCTGCCAGTCGTAGCGAAAGTGCCGCTTTATTCCGTCTTTTCTCTCCAGTTCCAAGTTGTGCTGCTTGACCTCTTCCAATAGGGTAGTATCGTCCCAGGCGGTGCCGTAATGCACGGTGGTTACGTTGGTGGTGCTGCCCATCGGTTTGAAGTCCTTGCTGTATTTATCCTTGTCGATGTCCTGCGATTCGTCGATTTCCAGTAGTAGGTGGGCAGTGTTGCCGACCACGTTTGACGAATGCTCGGCGGATAGGAAAACGGCACGGCAGTAGCCCAGTTTTATGATATACCCCTGTTCTGCCGTCCAGATATTATAGAATCCGGCGTCATTCAACCTGTCTTTAAGCCTTGCCATCGAAATCAATGCCTGCGGCTTGAAAGTCGGGGCGCACTTTATCAGGTTCTTGGAGCTTGACATAAATAGAGTCAGTAAAAGCAGCTCCATCTGAGCGGAAAGCTCGTTTTTGCCACCCTGACGCGCAATCTCGACCGAAAAGGTACCCCCTTTATGGTAAAAAACGCTCTCCAGCACGGCTATAGCGATTTCTTTCTGGTAGGGGCGCAGCCTATTTATCAAACAGCTTCCCGATGGTGATACCCAGTGGCAGGGCAACATCCTTCAGCACGTTTGAAACAGCTTCCTTGAGCCCTGCCTTATCATTTTTACTGATGTTGTATTTGGTTCTCACCAGTCCTCCCAGAGTTGTTAAAGCCTTCATAATCAGCTCCATGTTTTCGGGGTCGTGCCTTAATACGGACTTGATTTTGGTTCTCATCAAGGCTATTTCATCATCGATGCCATAGACTATTGTTGCCAGCTCGAAGTCAATTTGCTCATCTTCATCCAGAACACGTGAATAAAAGCCGTGCTTACGCGCATACTGGTTGCCTGCCGGTGCGCCTCTTCCTGTTCTCTCGGTCATATCTTTATCTCCTGTGCATCAGTTCCCCTGTCAAAACGAGTAACGGTCAAAGGGGATTCAGTGTTATCAATAATAGTAGCACATATGTTCTGATAATTATATAAGATATTGTCGCCGGTTTGTGACTTTTGTCTATGACAGGTTGTTATCAGTGTTGTATAATGATGGTATATACAGAGATGTATAAATTAAATTTGGAGGATGACAGATGAAAATTATCACCCTTTGCGGCGAAAAGAGTTGCTGCCCGGTCGTTAAAATCGACGAGGAAAAAGTTGAAATCGGGGAAGAGGGTAACCTCTGCGTTCTTAAAATGAGCGAGTGGGAAACCCTGAAAAAGAAGATTATGGAGAACGAAGTCTAGTTATAAGCTATGTTTATAGCGGAAAGGACAGGAGTAAAAAACCTGTCCTTTCTTTTTATCAGCCAACTATCATTACCATGGGGTCCTCTACACTGTCATTCTGAGGCGAAGCCGAAGAATCCAAGGGTTATCGTATTGCATTTAGTTCCTTCGTCCCGATGTATCGGGACTCGGGATGACACAAAGGCCCCTTCCCTCTTTGGAAAAGAGGGAGTGAGGGAGATTTACTTCAAATTGCCAAATCAATTCGGATAACTTACCAAAATCCCTCTTAATCTCCCTTTGCTAAAGGGAGAGAACCGCAGAGTGGTAATTTTTGCCTCTATTTACAAAATTCGTTAGGAGGACAAGTAATATTATCGTGATAATACTGTCATGCTGAATTCGGGAGGGACGAATGAAGCCCCGACCGGTCGGGGCGAAGCATCTTGGGTGGGCTTTTACGGAGTACCACAAATGATGCCGAGGTAGCCTGTTTGCTGTTTCTCCCCACTCCCAAGATTCTTCAGTCACCCCTTGTGATTTCAGAATGACAATAACAAAAACTGTCATGGTGAATTTGTGTTGGTCGTATATGGGGTGGGGAATTCGGGACGTAGAAAGCCTCTGCCCCTTCCTCTCTTCTCCGATTTTGAAGAACCGGGGATGCGCCTTCTGTCTTTCTGAGGCGAAGCCGAAGAATCCAAGACTTATCGTATTGTATTTAGTTCCTTTGCTACGTCCGGAGTGACAATTTAATCGTTAATCCTGTAGGGACGGGCATTGTCCGTCCGCCAGATACGGAAAGATAAATGCGGACGACCATTGGTCGTCCCTACGATTGTTATTTGTAATGCCCGAATTCGTGAGGAACGAATGAAATATCGGGTGAGGAAAAAACCGTTTTTGGTGAGCTTATCGAACCATAACGGTGGCGGATTATATGAAATGTCATGCCGAGTTCGAGGTGGTCGAACGCAAGTCTAAAAAAACCCTCATCAGTCTCATTTCATTCGACAGCTTCCCCCAAGGGAAGCCGTTTTTTGCCCTGACCTGTCGGAACCACTTGTTAAGACATTTGTTACCTCACCTGCTTTGTTTATCCACATACAATAATTTGACCGTGTTAGGCTTGATAGCCTATAATCCATAGATAAAAATAAAGCAAGAATTGATAAAATATGAGCATTTTAGAACAACTGGAAGAATTAAAAACACAAGCCGTTACCGAACTCGATGCCATAGATGACCCAAAACAGCTTGACCTGTGGCGCGTGCAGTATATGGGTAAAAAGAGCAGGCTTAACGAAGTTCTGCGCGGGCTTGCCGCACTCTCCATCGAAGAAAAGAAGACGGTCGGCGCTACTGCCAATCAGCTTAAACTCGAGCTTGAGTCCGCATTGAAAGAAAAAGAGCTCTCGCTTGGTGAAAAGGTAATTTCCGCCAAAGGCGAAGACGCCATTGATATTTCACTTCCGGGGCGTAAGCCCCCGCTGGGACAACTGCACCCCATTTCACAGGTAATCGACGAGATGTGTAAGATATTTGTTTCGATGGGTTTTCAGGCGGTAGAAGGTCCTGAGGTGGAGTGGGATTACTATAACTTCGATATGCTAAATATCCCCAAAGAGCACCCGGCGCGTGATAATATGCAGACACTCTGGGTGGATTACGAAAACGAAAAGGGCGAACGTCCGATGCTACTCCGCACGCATACCTCGCCGATGCAGGTGCGCGTGATGGAAAAAATAAAACCTCCGTTGCGTATCGTCGTTCCGGGTAAGGTTTACAGGTATGAAGCTATCGATGCCACCCATATTCCGATGTTTACCCAAATCGAGGGGCTGGCAGTTGATAAAGGTATAACTTTAGCGGATTTGAAAGGCACGCTTTACGAATTTGCGCGCCGCTATTTCGGCTCGGATAGAAAAGCGCGTTTCCGCTGCGATTTCTTCCCCTTCGTGGAACCGGGCGTGGAAATGTCAATTGAATGTATCGTTTGCAAAGGCGCCGGCTGCCGGTTATGCAGTAACAGCGGCTGGCTGGAGATACTGGGCGCCGGAATGGTACATCCGAGAGTACTTGAGGGTGTCGGTATCGATTCAACCGTATATTCCGGCTTTGCCTTCGGTATGGGTATCGAACGCATTCCCATGCTGCGCTACGGCATAGATGACATCCGCCTCTTCTACGGCGGAGACCTAAGATTTTTGAGGCAGTTTTAATTATGAAAGTACCTGTTAAATGGCTTAAAGACTACATCGATATAGATTTATCACCAAAGGAATTGGCTCATGTGCTGACGATGTCGGGTACCGAATCCGAAGTCAAGTACATCGGCGAGAGCTGGGAGGGCGTTGTTATCGGGCAGATTGCCGCGGTTGACCCTCACCCCAACGCCGACAGATTGAGGCTGGCTACCGTAAATACCGGAAGCGGAATGCAAACGGTAGTCTGCGGAGCGCCCAACCTTACCATCGGTGATAAGATTGCTTTTGCTTCCGTTGGCGCCAATCTTATCGACGGACACACCGGAGAAAAGTCTATCCTGAAACCGGCTAAGATTCGCGGCGTCGAATCCTGCGGAATGGTCTGTTCCGAGATGGAGCTTGGCATGTCCAAGGACCACGAGGGCATACTGGTACTGGCTTCCGATGCCCCGCTGGGTAAACCTTTGGCTGAGTTTCTTTCAGATATAATATTGGATATCGATGTTACCCCCAACCGCCCCGATTTGCTTTCTGTAATCGGTGTTGCCTGGGAAGTGGCAGCCATCACCGGCAAAAAGGTAAAAGTCCCCGATTTATCATACGAAGAAGCCGGGGATGCCATCGACAAGCAGGTTTCTATCGCAATAGAGGATGAAGATTTATGCCCGCGCTACTCTGCCAGCCTGATTAGCGGTGTAAAAATTGGCGAGTCACCGGACTGGTTAAAACAAAGGTTAATAGCTTGCGGTGTGCGCCCTATCAGCAACATCGTCGATATCACGAACTATGTGATGTTCGAATACGGGCAGCCGCTGCACAGCTTTGATTACGATAAAATAAAGACCAATAAAATTGTTGTACGCCGCGCTGAAAACGGCGAAGTGATGCAGACGCTTGACGATGTCGAGCGCAAGCTGAGCGACAACATGCTGATGATTACCGACGGTGAAAAATCGGTGGCGATTGCCGGCGTTATGGGCGGAGCCAATAGTGATATAACCGAAAACACTACAACGATACTTTTGGAATCCGCAAACTTCAATGCAGCCAGCATTCACTACACCAGCCATAACCTGAAGCTTGTCAGCGAAGCCAGTATGCGTTTTGAGAGGGGTATTCGCCCCGATTTGACCATTCACGCACTTAAGCGCGCAACGCAGCTGATTTTACAGCTTGCGGGCGGGTGTGCGGCGAAGGGAATTGTCGATGTCTATCCGCAGAAGCAGGAACGCAAGTCCCTTAATCTGCGTTCAAGCGAAATTAAACGTATTCTCGGGGTTGAGTTCAGCGGTGAGCAGGTGGTTGATACGCTTACTTTACTCGGATTTGAGGTAGATATCTTCTCTAATAACGAGTATATGGTTAGAGCTCCTTACTGGCGCAGTGATATCAATATCGAGGTCGACTTAATCGAAGAGCTGGCGCGCATTATAGGCTATGAAAATATTCCCACCACGCTGCTTAGCGGCTCGATTACTCATCAGGAACCGAATTACTTAATGGATTTGAAAAGCAGGGTGCGGCAGGCGCTGGTCGGCTTCGGATTCGATGAAATAATTACCTATTCCTTGACCAACAGGGAAATGCTGGCGAAGGCTTACGCTTCGAATACATTACAAAAAGAGCCGGTCAAACTGGATAATGCTATGAGCGCCGAGCAGGAATATCTGCGCACTAATTTAAGAAGCGGGCTTTTGTCTGTTTTGGAATCCAACTTAAGGCATGAAGAAGGCCCGATACGCATCTTCGAACTCAATCGCATCTATATCAAACGCGAAAACGACCTGCCGGAGGAACCGGAGATAGTATGCGGGCTGATGTACAATCCCGAGCAGGAAAAGGTCTGGCCGGTACATACGCCGCCGTTCGATTTCTTTACGGTTAAGGGTGTTGTTGAAAGCCTGCTATCATCGCTAAGTATAAAAGCGGATTTTTGCGAAACGAACGATGACAGTTTGCGTTCCGGTTACCGGGCTGAAGTAATCCTAAACGGCAGTATAATAGGAGTTATCGGAGAAGTGCATCCCAGGGTGAGGGCTGCTTTCGATATTTCCGAAAAGGTTTATATGTTCGAGCTGAACGTTTCAACGCTAATGCCGTATGCATTACAGAGTAGCGAATATAATGCCATAGCGCGTTTCCCGTCGGTAATCAGGGATATTGCGCTGGTACTGGATAGCGGTGTTACTCATAAGCAGGTGGTCGATATCATCGGCAGGTTCTCACTGGTAAACGAAATAACACTGTTCGATGTTTACAGCGGCAAGCAGGTGGAAGCCGGCAAGAAGTCATTAGCCTACAGGCTGATTTTCCAGTCTGCAAAGCATACATTAACGGATGTGGAAGTGGATAAAGTTCTCCAGCAGATACTCAAAAAGCTGGAAGGCGCTTTGGGCGCAACGCTGAGAGCATAAGCCTGCCGTCAGCTAATATTTTATCAATAGCTTTGCTTTTGTTTTCTGCCCTTCGACAAGCTCTGTGTGAACGCGGGAGATAAATTGCGTTCAATAGTCATAAAACAATTATCGCTCTGTTAGTAATGACAGGGCGAATTCTATTATCCGATGTCACTATGATTTTCCTGTAAATCGGGCTTATCCCGACCTGTCTTGACGAATAATTTCGGGGCAATTGGAATTACACTTTGCCATATATCTTTATACGCCAGCTAAACTTAAGCATCTGAAATAAGCTTATTCTGCCGGGCTTAAAATACTATGACGAAATCTGTTACTTACTACAGGGGATGTCTCGTTTATGTTATAATAATGGCACGGTATCAACATAATTATTGGAGGCCATAACTGGAAGGTATAGATTTAGCACGAAAAATAGTAGAAATTGCCAGCGACAAGCAGGCGATTGACATAAGTTTACTGGATGTAAAGTCGATATGTAATTTTGCGGATTACTTCGTACTTTGCAGTTGCGATGCCGACCGGCAGATAGATGCCTTGGCGGAAGAGATAGTACGCGTTATGAAGCAGGAAAACGTTTACCCTTTGCACCGTGAAGGAACCCCCGAATCGGGGTGGGTGCTGATTGATTATAACGATGTCATCGTCCACATACTCTCTCCCGAAGAGAGAGAGTATTACAGACTGGATGAGCTCTGGAAGCAGGCGAATCCGGTAGTGCGTATTCAGTAATTCTAAAAGCTGAACAGCTCGTCTTTTTGGAAAAAGAGTTCGATTTCCTTCTTTGCTGTTTCTGCCGAATCGGAACCGTGAATTGAGTTATGCTCGATATCTATGCCGAGGTCTCCCCTGATAGTCCCTTCTGCCGCTTTGGCAGGGTCGGTGGTTCCCATTATCTTGCGTATCAGGTCGACGGCGCCTTCCCCTTCGAATACAGCAGCAACGATAGGGGCGGAGCTGATATAACCGGTCAGGCTCTTAAAAAACGGCTTGTCTTTATGCGGGGCGTAGTGTTTTTCTGCCAGCGCCATATCCATATGCAGCATTTTAATGCCGATAAGCGTCAGTCCTTCTTCCTCGATGCGCTTGATGATTTCCCCCGACAATCCTCTTTCCATAGCGTCGGGTTTAATAAGAATCAGTGATTTTTCTACCATTTCATTCCTTCTTTTTTAAATTATTATTGTATTATTTACCTGTCTATTATTCTATATTTACAGTGTAATTATCAACTTTGCAAAATAGTCTTACATTTCATCAGCCGTTAAAGGCGCCATATTCTTATGCTGAGTGATGGGTGGTTTTTTTAAGTATATCGGTTGCAAAGCGGCTGTATTATCGCAAACGCCTGATTTAAGCCTTATATATCCCAGTTCGGCAAGAAATCCCGAGCGGCGCAGGCGGGCGGATGGCGGGGGTATTACCGCTTTTTCTCCAAGCTCTTGCGTCAGCTCTTCGATTGCAGATTGCTTGAGTTCTCCGCAAAATATGGTTTGCGTCTCCGTTTCCCGGCATAACTTTTCGATAGTCGTGATATGTTCCGCTTTGATTTTTTGCCAACCGCTGTCGGTTTGTTGGAACAAGGCGGCTGCAACTTCGCTTCTGCCGGCATTTATTACCGGGCATATCGGCAATTTGGTATAACTGTGAGGGTATGCGGTCATCTCAAGGGTACTTATACCCACTATCGGCACGTCCAGACTGAAAGCAATCCCCTTAGCTGTGCTTACTCCTACACGCAGTCCGTTAAAACTGCCGGGTCCTATTGCTACAAAGACACCTTTGATATCTTCGAACTTGACTCTTGCATTTTCCAAAAGCCGTGCCATGCGAGGCATCAGTTCGACGGAGTGGTTCTGCCCGCAGCTCCATAGAAGCTCTGCCAGTATGTTAAATTCATCCGCTATGGCGATTCCCGCTGTATCCGTAGATGTATCTATGGCTAAATACATATTTTACTCCGTTTGGTTTTCAATTTTCTCAAGCAGTTCAAGGTATCTCTGCCCGTGTGCTTTAAATATGAATTGACGCTCAGTGTCGCCTTTATAAACGATTTCGATTGAGAGGTGTTCTTCCGGAAAGAGTGGCATTCCCCTGTTTGCCCATTCAATAGCGCAGACACCATTGCCATAAAGGTAATCGTCGAGCCCGAGTTCGGCAATTTCCTCGATATTTTCCAGCCTGTAAAGGTCCATATGATACAGGGTAAGTCGCCCGTATAGCTCACGCACCAGTACAAAAGAAGGGCTGAGTGTATATTCGTTAATTCCCAGCCCGTAGGCAATCCCCTGTGTCAGGCAGGTCTTTCCCGCTCCGAGAATGCCGGAAAGCAGAAAGATATCTCCCGGCATCGCCAGTTCTCCGATTTTTTTGCCCAAACTTATGGTATCGTCGGGGCTGTTGCTGACTATATTCAATTCTCTTGCCGCATTATTAACCAAAATGATTCCAGCCTTTACCGGACGGTGTATATATCTTCCCCGAACTATCTAAAAGGGTTATCCGATATTCATCATCGGCAACAATTTTTCCGATTACCGTTACCGGGCAATCGAACTGTTTTTTAATGTATTCCATTATATCGTGTCCGGCAGTTAAGAGCAGTTCGTAATCTTCACCCCCCGTAAGCGCCATATCGAGAGCATCATCACAGAAAGCCGTTTTTACAGCCGGGTGAACCGGTACAGTATCGATATTTATTACTGACCCGACACGGCTTGCCCTGCAAATATGAGCCAGGTCTGCGGTTAATCCATCGCTTAAATCCATAGCGCATTTTACGCCGCCTGCTGCCAGTTTCTGCCCCTCTTCGATTCTGGGGCGGGGTTTATTGAGCGCACTTATCAGCGGAGCCATCAGTTCGTCTGCAAAGGGCAGGTTTTTCTTTGTTATTTGCAGTCCGCCGGCTGCTGCCCCAAGAAATCCGGTAACCGCTATTTCATCACCGGGCATCGCTGCGGAGCGTGTTAACATAATGTTGGGGTCTTCGGCTACACCATATACAATAGAATCAATAAACAGCACCGGAGCCTTACTGATATTGCCTCCGATTACTTTGATGTTGTGTTTTCGCCCCAGCTCCAGTATTCCCTTGTAAAGTTCGGCTACATTTTCCACATCCGTTTCTTGTGGTAAAGCCAGTGAAAAGAGGGCATATTTTGGTATCCCCCCCATAGCGGCGATATCGCTTAAACTTACGGCAAGCGCTTTCCATCCCAGTTCCTGCCAGCTTATTTTATTCAAGTTAAAATGAACATTCTCTACGAGGCAATCTACCGTTGTCAGATTAACCGCAGCATCGCTTTTCCAAGCGGCGGCATCGTCCCCGGCATCTATAAGAATACTCAAGGCTGATTCCGGGTCATCTTTTTTTATCAGTTCGGTCAGTATATCGATTAATCCGAATTCGCCAAGTTCGCTTATCTTCATATTGCAATTATAACACGTGCCAATATGTGCAACAAAAATAAAAATATTTTTCAGTTAATATAAAAATAATCGTTTGGGACTTGAAAAAGGGCTTGACGTCAATGGTAAAATAGATAGTAGGGGTTTACGGGATAGGAATTCCCCGTTTTCTTTTCTTTGTGAAATTATTAGTATAGGAGATAAGTTTAAGGGCGATTTTTTTAATTTATTGCACTTGAGTTTCTCGGCATATTCAGTTATTTAAGAGTTTATCGATATATTTATACGGAATTGTTAGTGTGTATTTTCTTTAATGTTTCCGCACTTTATCCTTTATACAACCGGTGTTGCGTTTATGGTTGTCTTGGGAGCCTGATTCTGCTGTAAGTTTTACCGTAACTCGATGCCGATTTTCTCGTTTTTAATGTATCGTTTGTTAGTGATTTGTTATTTTTGCCTGATAGGAGAAGTGGGGTTTGATTTACAATAATTCTGATTTTGTTTTTAAGGCGCCCTCGGTGTTATCGAGGGCTCGCCGCGTGCTGATAAAACCGATGGCTGGTTATCCGGTTTCATATCCGGTTACTACCAGTCGCGAAATGATGGCTACAATTATTAAGGGGATAAGGAAGGTAACCGATGCCGATATTCTGATACTGGACGGTACCCCCAACGGCGGGCCGATTTCTCCGATTTACCAATCACTGGGTTACGATTTCGCCAGGATAATCACGCTGGATGTTAATGATTGTGTCTGGGTGGAGGTTGATAATCCGCTCACCAAACCGCTGGCGGTGCCCACATTCTGGATTCCGAATGTGGTTTTATCCAGCGATTATCTGATATCCGTATCTCCCCTAAAGGTAGTCGACGGTTTTGGGCATTTAAGTATTATGAATCTGTTAAGCCTGTTGCCAAGCAAGAAATACGGGGCCGGCGGTGGCTGGGAAGACCTCTACAGCCTGGGAATCGAAAAAGTAATCACCGACCTCTATTTTACAATGCCGTTTGACCTGGGAATAATCGAAGCTCGACAAAAATTTATTACCAAAGACGAGCCGGCAAAGGGCGAAATAGAGGAGTGCGGAAAGATATTTATGGGAGACCTCTATAAAATAGACCTCGAAGTATCGCAGACACTCGGCATAAAAACAAATTATCTGGATATGATTAAAGAATCGATGGCTGAATTCGATTTATAAATAGCGATTTGACTGGTGTCGTCGTCTGCAGGAGTGTTTTATAATCATCTGTATGGGTTAGGATTGGAAACAGTGCGGCAGTGTATCAGTATTTTATATAGAAGCTGCTGTAATTATCTGTATAATCCCCGTAGCCGGTTGTAATTTCCTCCACAACCGCTCCAGTGGGGCCGATTTTGAGATGGCTGACAAGCTCTTCGAGTGATTCCTTTTTTCCTTCGGCATAAACCTCAACGGATCTGCCGTCCGAAAGGTTTTTAACGTACCCCGATAAAGCAAGCTCTGCCGCTTTGCGGCGGGTGAAATCCCTGAAATATACACCCTGGACACGCCCGCGTACAATTACCCTAACCGAAGCTTTATCAGCCATCCTGTTCATATTATTTTAGAAAGTTCTAATCTTCCTCCAGTTCCTTCTTTTTCTTTTTCTTGACTACTTCGACTACCGGTGGTTGTTCCAATATTTCGGATACACTGGCTTTCTTGGCATTCTTTTTGGGTTTTTTGGTTTCGTGGTGTTGAATATCTCGCTTACCCATATATATCCTCCTCAGTTTATAATATTAACCTGTTTTAAAAAAAGTTTAGCAAAGCGTGTTATCACTGTAAAGTTATTTCAGCTTTTCAAGCGCTGCTTTTGCAGCTTCGGTTTCGGCAATTTTTTTACTTTTACCGCTTCCTCTACCCAGCAGGGCTTCTCTAACTTTGACCTCAGCCGTAAAAACCCGTTTATGGTCGGGGCCTGTCTCTTCAACTATATAGTATACAGGAGTCTCTTTATCTCCGCCCTTGCGAGCTTGAAATATTTGCTGTAGTTGTGATTTAAAATCGACGCAGTTCCCTTGCTCGCCCGGATTTTCTATTTCCGCCTCGAATAGCTTTAAAAGAAAATCACGCGTGGTTTCCAGCCCCTTATCAAGATATACAGCTGCCACCAGCGCCTCAAGCGCTCCGGCAAGATTGGCGTCCTTATTGCGTCCGCCGCTGGCTTCTTCTCCTTTGCCCAACAACAGATAATTCCCCAAATTGATTTTTTTTGCGATGTCTGCCAGTGTTGTAGTGCATACCAATGATGCTCTGAATCCGGTAAGTTCCCCTTCGGCATGTTCCGGAAATTTCAAATACAAGTGCTCGGCAATTATCATGCCCAGTATGGCATCTCCCAGAAACTCCAGTCTTTCATTGGATTCGGGGGCAATCGCCTGGTACTCGTTGACATAAGAACTGTGCGTTATTGCCAGCTTAAGCAGGGCTTCATTTTTGAATTCTATGCCGATTCGTTTCTTTATATCTTTCAGACTGTTCAATTTTTTCTCCCTAAGAAATAATATAGCACAAATTGATGAGACTTTGTCTATATTCCGGTGGGTAAATTTGGCATTGAAGAAATGCGTAAATTAACTGCAGGCGGTAACGTTGCCTTGAAAAGCTCTCCGTGATATAATTTTTAGCGTACTGGGGATTAGTCTAGCGGTAGGACAGCGGACTCTGGATCCGTGAGGGGAGGTTCGAATCCTCCATCCCCAGCCATTTTTTACTCAAGATATGTCAAGATGTTCTCTGATTGCCATCCGCACTTCGTTTTGTAATTTGACGTCTTCCAAATGCCCGAACATTCCTTCAAGCCTCTTTTTTGAAATTGTTCTTATCTGGTGAACCATTATAATAGAGTCAAACGGCTGCCCCGCTTTACCTTTGGGTAGGAACACTTCGGAAGGATATAAATGACGTTTGGTAGAAGTCAGAGGTGCAACTGTTACATTAGGCATTGCCTGATTAAATTCTTCATTGCTTACTATAATTACCGGACGGGTTCCTTTTTGTTCGGCTCCTGTTGAAGGATTTAGATTAGCTTCTATAACGGCCCATTGATAAGTTTTCACCTATCCATACTCCCGGCGGTTTCGCCATCAGCAAAAGTGAAGTCGGACTCCACCTCACTGATATCTTTTATAAATGCCGGGTCTTTTGCGGCTTTTTCCCATTGAACTCTTCTTGCCTGTCTTGCTAATTCCTTTAATTCATTATCCAATGCGCGTTCAACAAATGCATTTTTGCTTGGGGCAGCCCCCTCTGACATTGCTTTATCGAGCTTAGCAAGGATTTCAGGGGATAAATTAAAGGTGGCTTTTTTAGTTTTTATACTCATGGTTTGCCTCCCGTATTGATTTCGAAGCTATATAATATATTATAGTATATAGCTTCCATAATATGCAAGTAATTACAGGAAGTACTTATGACTTACAGTATAATATTATATAAGAAGGGGTTATTATCTGCCTTTGTCTTTGTGGGGTTAGAATCCGCCATCCCCAGCCAATTTTTACTCAAGATTCTTTTATGTTTTCTCAAGTTCGTCATTAGTGATTTTGCTTCGTTAACTTTGTATATAAGGATTTACCAAAATGGTTTTTGCGAGGAGTGAGTGTTGAACGAACGACGAACCAATCTCTCCCGTTGAGTATTATCATAGCTGAGCTTTATTTATCGTCGAAATATTTACTATTTATTGATACTGGGTGGGGTAATTAAAGAGAATCGCAGGGATTGCCCCGCTTTCCCTTCTGTAAAATTCTCATCGATATTATTTCGTCCCCCTGGGGTTTTTCAGCCCGGCCAGTCGGGATTCAGGATAGCAAATACGGGTTTTCTCAGGCTAATTAGTGTGAAATTAAATTATCGGGATGCCGGATAAGGGAATCTCTGCTAATCCTGATAATTACCTCGATATTATTTAAATCCCTCTCAATCTCCATTTGCAAAAGGCGAAGTGACCACAATGCTTTGTCTTGTTATTTACTGCTTACGGTCAAAGAAGAACGTATTCTTCCACTTTGTAAAAGGGGAATCAAAGGGGATTTGCTGCGATTATTATAGTGATTTGCATCTTGTATCTCATGGGCGGGCGACCATTGGTCGCCCCTACGGGTTTTATCTGTTATGCTGAGTCTGTCGAAAGATAAGCGAATATAATTAGACAGTCCGAGGGGTTTTAAGCCTTCCTATTCAAAAAATCCATCAAATCATCATAGCTTATCAAACCGATGATTTCGGCGTCTCTTGCCACCGGCAACTGGTCGGTTTTTTCTTGCTGGAACAGCTGAAGCGCCGCTATCAGCCCGGCTTCAGGGGGCAGATATCTGAGTTGGGCAATCGGAGTCATAACCTCGCTTGCTGTTTTGAAGCTCCAGTGCTTTTTATCCAGATTCCGCAGCAGGTTCATATTTACCAACCCCAGAGTTTCATTTCCGGAAGTTACAACCAGATAACTTTTCTTATTATTTTTTATATATTGGTTGTACATCTCTTCGATGCTTATGTATGCCGGTATTTTTACATAATTTGTATTCATCAGTTCGCCGACTGAATACCCCTGCAATTTCTGTTGCAATGATACCTGCCTGGAACTACCCGAGGCGGCGCTGCTTAAAAACCAGCCGATAAAAGCCAGCCATAAACCGTTTAATGTGTAGCCGGTAAAAAAGAGCGCAATGCCGGCAGCAATCATTAAATAGGCGATTATTTTGCCGGTGTTGGAAACCCATTTGGTAGCTTTTTGCGGGTTTTTACCGACCTTCCATATAATAGCCCTCAATACTCTGCCCCCGTCTAAAGGAAAGCCCGGAAGCAGGTTGAATACCGCCAGTATAACATTGGTCAATCCCAGCCAGAAAGCAATTTCGGCGACGCCGTCGAAGCGTGGAGATGGTAATAAAAAATACAATGCCCAGAATACTATACCCAGCAAAAAGCTGGTCAGCGGTCCGGCAATAGCGATTTTAAACTCTACACCGGAGCTTTCCGGTTCGCGTGAAATATTGGCAAGACCGCCGAAGATGAATAGCGTTATGGATTTAACAGGGATGCCGTGTCTTTGAGCTGTTATGCTGTGCCCGAGCTCATGAGCCAGCACCGATGCGAAAAACAACAGGCTGGTGATAATTCCGGCTGAAATTGATTGGACTAAGCCCCATTCAGGGAATACGGAAGGAAAATATGAGCCGGCAAGCGACCATGTTACCAGCAGGAATATAAAAAACCATGAGTAATCTATGTTTATCGAAATTCCCGAAAGTTTACCTATACTGATACTGCCTCTAGCCACGAAATCTCCTTGGGGACAATAATATTCAATACTTAAAGAATGAGTTTAGTATGTTATTAAATGTATTGTCAAAAAAAATATTTTTAAATTCTCAGATTTTGTAAATTAAAGATATTGCATTGCGTCAACAAAGTATGTATAATGTTGTACACAAAAAATAGTACAAAAAAATAGAGGTATTATTACCTCAAGTCTTCTCATCCCGTACTCTCTGTCTACGCCGTAAAGGCTTTAGATAAATCGGTATTAAAAGGAGGAAGACCTAATGTACAAGAAGATTCTGGTTCCGCTTGATGGCTCTAAAACAGCCGAAGGGGTCCTGCCGCATGCCAAAGCCCTGGCATATTCCGAAAAGGCAGAGCTCGTTCTGATTAATGTCGTGGCAAATCCCGCTTTTGAATTCGCTTTTTCCGACCCCTCGATAGCCGCACAGACTATTGCTGAAGAAGAAGAACTAGGCAGTAAGTATATGGCGGAAGTCGAGGAGCGCTTGAAATCAGAAGGCTACAAAGTAACCAGCCTGATAAAAGGCGGCTCTGCGGCTAATGCGATTCTAAAAACCGCAGAGGAAATAGGGGCGGATATTATTGCCATGTCAACTCACGGTCGCACCGGTCCGGCACACTGGATAATCGGCAGTGTTGCGGAAAAAGTGGTGCACCATTCCAAGATTCCTGTAATGCTGATTCGTTCGAATAATTAGTATTACTTTCCCCCCAATTTGAAAAATTTTAAATCGAGAGGAAAAAAATGAATGCCCTAGCAGAATCGGCAAAAAATGGTGTGCAAAGTATCCGCAAAGTAATATTTGCATCGTCTGCGGGTACGGTAATCGAATGGTATGATTTTTACATTTTCGGTGCGCTGGCAACAACCCTTGCCAGTAAGTTCTATACCACCGGAACTCCTGCCGGCGATGTCATCGCCTGGCTGGGTACTTTTGCAGTCGGGTTTATGGTGCGTCCTTTCGGCGCCCTTTTCTTCGGTCGCATAGGCGACCTTTTCGGACGTAAATTCACTTACGTGTTAACAATAGCGATAATGGGTTCCGCCACATTCATTATCGGTTTATTGCCCACCAAAGAAGTACTTGGTGTGTGGGCGGGTATTATATTAATAACGCTCAGAATACTTCAAGGTCTGGCTCTGGGCGGACAGTATGGCGGAGCGGCAACCTTTGTTGCCGAACATGCACCTCAGGGGAGGCGCGGTTTCTATACCAGCTGGATTCAGACTACAGCTACCTTGGGTTTGTTCTTATCACTTGGTGTTATACTGCTTGTCAGGATTGGAATGGGAGAGGACACTTTCAACGAGTGGGGCTGGCGTATACCGTTTATGGTATCAATATTACTGGTGATTCTATCCGTTTGGATCAGGCAGTCTCTGCGCGAGTCGCCCTTATATCAACAGATGAAGGTAAGCAAAACTATCTCAAAAAACCCGCTAAAAGAAAGTTTTACCAATCCGTATAATCTTAAATGGGTGCTGATTGCACTGTTTGGCGCTACTATGGGGCAGGGTGTCGTTTGGTACACAGGACAGTTCTATGCGCTGTTCTACCTGCAGCAAATCTTTAAGGTTAGTCTGGTAGAATCCAATATTATTGTAGGTGTAGCCCTGGTTCTGAGCGCTCCCTTCTTCGTCTTTTTCGGTTGGCTTTCCGATAAGATAGGCCGTAAGAAGATAATGCTGGGCGGTATGCTTTTGGCAGTCTTGACATACTATCCTATATACGGCGCTATGGCTGCCTTTGCTCCGATAGATACAGGACAGCATTTCCTGTTTGGCTATCAGGGATATAATATGGTTGCTCTGTCGGCGCTGGTCTTCATACAGGTTATCTATGTTACTATGGTATACGGGCCTATCGCAGCCTTCTTGGTCGAACTATTCCCGACCAAGATACGCTATACCTCTATGTCATTCCCGTATCACATCGGTAACGGTGTCTTCGGTGGATTGGTACCTATGATAGGCCTGGCATGGATTACGGCAACCGGTAACAATTTTGCCGGCATTTGGTATCCGATGATAATAGCCGGCATCTGCTTTGTGATAGGGCTGGTACTGCTCAAGGAAACGAATAAAGTAGATATCAGTGATGCCAGCACATCTCTGTCAGGTGTATCCGAAGCGGCAGGGAAAAAGGCCAAAGAATAGAATAATATAAACATATTTGTATTACGATTAGCCGGAGCCACGGGATATTACCGTGGCTCCTCTTTTTTCCTATGCTTGCTTGACAGAGAAATGTTTCTCTGATAATATTTAGGACAACCTAAACATTACGACTTTGTAAATACAGGGGTTTAATATGCATAACAGTACTGAAGAATACTTGGAAGCTGTTTATAACATTACTCGTGATGGCAAAGCAGCCTCCACTTCCGACATATCTAAACGGCTTAATATTTCCGCTGCCAGTGTTACCGAGATGTTTAAAAAACTGGCTGATGAGGATTATATTTCTTATTCCCCCTATCACGGCGTTACCCTTACAGGTAAGGGAAGCGCTCTGGGTAGAAAGATGGCGCGTAAGCATCGGCTGCTGGAGAGGTTTCTGCACGATACATTAAAAATCGGAAAGGAAAAAGTCCATGACGAAGCCTGTGCTATGGAGCATACACTTTCCGATGAGGCTGAAAGAGCTCTATGTCTTTCCCTAAAATACCCCGACAGATGTCCGGATGATGAAAAAATGATTCCGCCCTGCGACCTTGACTTTGCCACTTGCCAGGAATGCAGTGAATGGAATAAAGGTAATTTTGAGCAGCTTCGGAAACGCCAAAAGGAAGTTATTTCCTTATTGGAACTTAAGGCAAGCAGAGAAGCTACCATTGCTTTTATTCGCGGTGGTAAATGTATGCTGCAAAGGCTTTGCGATATGGGATTGACTCCCGGAACAAAAATCAAAGTCTCAAGAATTGCGCCTCTTAAAGGGCCTGTGGAAATTAATTTACGAGGCAGTAAACTTGCTCTCGGTAACAGAGTTGCAGGCAATATTTTCGTCGAGGCTCCCGATAAAATCGAGCAAAATGAAAGAAAAGGTTAATCAATGAAGCATACTTCCACATCTACAAGCTTAAAGGATTCAGCGGAAGTTATCGGTAATGATAACGGCGATAGATTGACACTGGCACTGGTAGGGAATGTCAATGTCGGAAAGAGTACCATTTTTAATCAGCTGACCGGTTTGGTACAGGAAACCGGAAACTGGGGCGGCAAGACCGTTGAACTGAAGAAAGGTACTTTGTCCCACCATGGTTTACAAATAGATGTTGTAGACCTTCCGGGTATCTATTCATTTGCTACATATTCCGTAGAGGAACAGGCTACACAGGAATATATTCTTACTCAAAAGCCGGATGTTATTATCAACGTAGTCGATGCCACCTCCCTTGAGAGAAATCTTTTTTTCACACTTCAACTCAGGGAAATGGGGCTGCCGGTTGTGCTGGGCATCAATTACAATGATATTGCCAATAAGAAAAATATCCGTGTTGATACAAACCTGCTGCAAGAGATATTAGGAGTGCCGGTTGTCGATACAATTGCCATAAAGGGTATCGGCGTTCATGAACTGGTGGACGCAGCTTTGGAGTTCCTTGATAAGCCTGTTAATAACACAAGCCGGCTAAAATATGGCATCGAAGTTGAAAACAGAATAGATCAGCTCCTCGAGCTATTAGATAACGGTTTCCCCGAAACGCCTTCCAGATGGCAGGCCATTCAGCTGTTGGAAGGTAAAAACCCGGCTTTGTCAGCCGATGATAAAGAAATGCGTGCCATTATTTCGAATGCGGAAAAACTAGCAGGAGAGCTGGTTTCAATGCATGGAGAAGACATTTCAACCATAATTGCAGCTGAACGTTATGCATTGGCTGCTTCAATAACCGAAAAGGTAGTAAGTAGAAAAGAGGCAGTTAGAAAGCTCTCCGATATAATGGATAATATCATGCTGCATCCCATCTTCGGTTATTTTGTGTTTTTTCTGACACTGGCAGCCATTCTGATTGTAGTTTCTCTGTTCGGTGAGTGGGTTACCGGTGTTATAGAGGGGTTCTTTGAAAGCATCAAACCCGAAATTGCGGGGTCTGCCATGAATATTTTCTGGAACGGAGGAGTCATCGGTTTCTATGCTGCCCTGATAGTGGCAATCGGTTTTATACTTCCATTCTTTTTGATATTAAGCTGGCTCAGTGAGAGCGGATATCTGCCCAGGATTGCTTTTTTGATGGACCGTCCCTGCCATACTATAGGCTTGCACGGGATGTCGAGCATTCCTTTGATTATGGGGCTCGGATGCAATGTGCCGGCTTGTATGGCTTGTCGGGTTATGAATAATAAAAGAGACCGCTTAATAGCCACTTTTCTGACCACTATGGTTCCGTGCGCTGCCAGAACTTCCATAGTGCTCGGATTGGTAGGTGCATTTATCGGCTGGCAGTGGGCGGTAGGTATATTGTTTTTCCAATTCCTCTTAATTTACATTATCGGGTTGATACTTAACAAAATAATGCCCAGCAACTCTCCGGGTATAATTATGGAAATTCCGGAATACCGCTGGCCTTCACTGAAAAACGTTTGGCGGCAGGCATGGTTCAGATTCAAAGAGTTTCTGGTAATCGGTGTTCCCCTTATTGTTATAGGCAGTGTTATTATTGAAACTATGAATGTTTATAACTGGTTGGATTATCTTACTGATATCCTGGCTCCTTTAACGGTAAGCTGGTTGGGATTGCCGGCATTTACCGGTGTACTGCTTATTTTCGGCATTCTTCGCAAAGAGGCTAACCTGGCGTTACTGTTTTCTTTTGCCGGCGGTGCTGCTATAACTACTATAATGACGCCGCTGCAGATGGTTGTATTTACAATAGTGATACTTATTTATATTCCCTGTATATCAACTATTGCTGTCTTATTGAAAGAAACCGGTGTCAAGGCAACAACTTTAATGGTGCTGGCGGAAATCGGTCTTGCCATTCTTATCGGCGGTGTTGCCTACAGATTGCTGGGCTTGTTTTTGTAACAAAGTAAAAACATTTGCTCATAGTGTTAAACAGAAGCGGAAGCAGTGCATTCTATACGTAAACCATTGGCGCTAATCGGCGGCAAAACCGTGTATGTAACTTGACTAATTACGATTGTTTCCCTATAATAGCGTCCTGTTGACATTTTTACTTATTTCTGTCAGAATAGTGCCCGAGTAGCGCAATGGTAGCGCAACCGACTTGTAATCGGTAGGTTAGTGGGTTCGAGTCCCCTCTCGGGCTGTTCCTGCTATTTTTTTGTGTTTATGCTTTGTTAATAGGGAGAGGTGCCGGAGTGGTTAATCGGAGCAGACTGTAAATCTGCCGCTCGGAAGAGCTACGCAGGTTCGAACCCTGCCCTCTCCACCACCCCAAAATTAATACTGGACATATTGTTGTTAAAGTAGATATAATATTATAATTAAAAATCGACATAATTAGATTAGGAAAGGAGATGCCCACATAGCTCAGTTGGTAGAGCACGTTCTTGGTAAGAACGGGGTCATCAGTTCGAATCTGATTGTGGGCTTAAATCAAAGGGGGAAAAAATGGCGAAACAGAAGTTTGATAGAACTAAACCACATTGTAACATTGGTACCATCGGTCACGTGGACCATGGTAAAACAACATTGACGGCTGCGATTACATTTATATTATCGAAACAGCCGTGGAGCAAGACGGAGTATCGTGCATTCGATAGTATCGATAATGCACCGGAAGAAAGGGCGCGCGGCGTTACCATTGCCATTTCTCATATTGAATATGAGACTGAAACCAGGCATTACGCTCATGTAGATTGCCCTGGGCATGCTGATTATGTTAAAAATATGATTACGGGTGCGGCACAGATGGACGGTGCAATACTTGTGGTCAGTGCCCCCGATGGCCCTATGCCTCAGACAAGAGAGCATGTTTTACTTGCCCATCAGGTTGAAGTGCCGAAAATGGTAGTTGCTCTTAATAAAGTAGATATGATGGAAGACCCGGAGCTGTTGGAGCTTGTTGAGATGGAAGTCAGGGAACTGCTTACCAAGAATCACTATGATGGTGACGATGTTCCTATTGTTCATGTCAGCGCTCTTAAGGCTTTGGAATGTGGTTGCGGCAAGGAAGATTGCCAGTGGTGCGGAGCTGTATTAAAACTGATGGCTCAAGTTGATTCGTACATCCCCATTCCGGAACGGCCCAAGGATAAACCTTTCCTGATGTCCCTTGAAGACGTTTTCAGTATTAAAGGCCGCGGTACAGTGGCTACGGGCAGGGTTGAAAGGGGTGTTATAAAACCCGGAGATGAGGTTGAAATTGTCGGTCTTCATCACGAACCGAAGAAGGTTGTTGCAACCAGCCTTGAAATGTTCCATAAATTCCTTGACATAAGCGAACCCGGCGACGCTGTCGGTGTTCTGTTAAGAGGTGTCGAGCGTGAAGATATTGAGCGCGGCCAGGTTCTGGCTGCCCCCGGAAGCATTAAGCCTCATACTTATGCCGATGCTGAGGTTTATGTACTTTCGAAAGAAGAAGGCGGCAGACATACACCGTTCTTTAACGGCTACAAACCGCAGTTCTATATCAGAACCACTGATATTACCGGTTCTATCGAACTAGAGCCCGGTGTTGAAATGGTTATGCCCGGTGATAATACCAAAATGAAAATAAAACTTATTTATCCGGTAGCCCTTGAAAAAGGTTTAAGTTTTGCAATCAGAGAAGGGGGCAGGACAGTAGGCGCCGGAACTATTACCAATATCATAGAATAATATGGCTAAGAAAAAGACGGATGCTCGTAATGTGATTCACCTTGCATGCACGGAATGCAAGGAGAGAACTTATACGACTGAGAAAAATAAGAGAAACGACCCTCAGAGGTTAGAGCTAAAGAAGTATTGTCCGCGTTGTCGTACCAGCCAGCTCCACAGGGAGGTAAAGTAATACTTTCCTTAAAAGGAGGTATGAATTATGGCTCAGACAACGCAGCCCGCTGAAAAAAAAGGGCGAGGGTTTAAGCTTTTCGGTAACGTTATAGCCGAACTGAAGAAGGTAACGTGGCTTTCCAGAAAGGAAGCCATTTACCTTACCGGTTTGGTATTGCTTGTTGCTGTTATCGTTGGTCTTATACTTGGCGGGATAGATTGGATATTCAGTTTTCTTATCGAAAAAATATTTACCGGTAGTTAGTTATTCATTATAATGCAGGAGTTAGAGATAGATAATATAAGCCAGGTAGGGGAGCAGGTAGCTGTGGATCAAGAGAAGTGGTATGCTGTCCATACTTATTCCGGCTATGAGGAGCGGGTAAAGAAGAATCTTGACCAGCGCATCGGTTCAATGGATGCCAATCAGGATATATTCAGGGTTGTTATTCCCACCGAAGAAGAAGTAGAGGTAAAAAACGGACAGAGGCGCACTATTACCCGCAAGATATTACCTGGATACATTCTTGTTCAGATGAAAATGAACGACTTCAGCTGGAGTATCGTCAGAAATACCCCCGGAGTAACCGGGTTCGTAAGCGGCGGTAATAAACCGGTTCCGCTTCAGGACAACGAGGTAAAGCAGATTATGAAGCAAATGGAAGCTGAATTGCCCAAGGTTAAAGTGGGTTTTAAACCGGGGCAGAGTGTTAAGGTCATAGATGGTCCATTCATTGATTTTATCGGAACGGTCGATGAAATAGACCTTGAAAAAGGCAAGGTAAAGGTATTGCTTTCCTTGTTCGGACGTGAAACTCCCGTAAAATTGGATTTTCTACAAGTAGAAAAGCTTTAAAGGGGTTGTGAAGATTCCTGGAGGAAATATAAGTGGCAAAAAAAGTTAAAGCAATAGTAAAATTGCAGATTGCGGCCGGTCAGGCCAATCCTGCGCCCCCGGTTGGTCCGGCATTGGGCCAACACGGTGTCAATATAATGGGCTTTTGCAAGGAATATAACGAGCGTACTTCCAAATACGCCGGCTCCATTATTCCTGTTGAAATAACCATATTTGTTGATAGAACGTACAAATTTATAACAAAGACCCCGCCGACATCCGATTTGCTAAAGAAAGCGTTGGGTGTACCCAAGGGTGCCGGAACTACCGGGCATGCTCCGAATATGGTGTTATCCAAGGAAAAGTTGAGAGAGATTGCCCAGATTAAAGCCAAGGATTTAAATTCGATTGATATCGAAGGTGCCGAGCAGACGGTTTTAGGTACCGCAAGAAGTATGGGGATTGGAATAGAGTAAGATGGCAGATAGAGGGAAAAAATACAAAGAAGCAGCAGAGTTAGTAGAAAAAGACAGGGCGTATACGCCGGAGGAAGCTGTCGAGCTGGCAAAGAAAACAGCTACAGCTAAATTCGATGAAACGCTCGAACTGCATTTAAAGATGGGTGTCGACCCCCGAAATGCGACACAGCAGGTCAGGGGTGTTGCCCTTTTACCGCACGGTTTGGGTAAAAAGATTCGCATACTGGTGTTTGCGCAGGGTGAAGCTGAAAAAATAGCTACCACAGCCGGAGCCGATTACGTCGGCAGCGAAGATATCGTAAAACAGATAGAGGGCGGGTGGCTTGATTTTGATGCCGCTATTGCAACACCGGAAATGATGGGAAAGGTCGGCAAACTCGGTAAGATTCTGGGTAGAAAGGGCTTGATGCCCAATCCCAAAGCCGGTACCGTAGTTGTCGCCGAAGACCTTCCAAGAGTAATCGAAGATGCCCGCAAGGGGCGTGTCGAATTCAAGCTCGACCGTAATGCCATTATCCATCTTCCGTTGGGAAAGATGAGTTTTGATGCCGAAAAATTGAGCGAAAATATGATTGCGGTTATTGAAGCGATTATCAAGGCAAAACCGGTCGGTGCCAAAGGTCAGTATATAAAGAGCGCCTATATTTCTTCTACAATGGGGCCCGGTATTAAGTTAGACCTTAAAGCAATCATGACTACTGCTTAGCAGTATTATTAACAGTATTATAATTATTACGCCAGTCTCATCCGGAGACAGCGGGTGCCTTATAAAGGCTTAAAGATACCTGCCGAGGATTGAGGGCATGATAGAACTATTTGTTTTTATTCAAGTCCTTGCCGCGCAGGTGCAGGGACTTTTTTATTTAGATGAACAGGAGGTGAAAAGGGTGAAAAGAGCAGAAAAAGCAAAGCTCGTTGAGGGTATTCAGGATGCCATGACCAGATGTAAAGTCGGCATTATGACTGAATATCTGGGAATGAAAAATGCCGACCTTACTCTGTTAAGACGCAAGTTGGGGGAAGCCAACATCGACTACATTGTAGTTAAAAATACACTGGCCAGATTCGCTGCGGACAATTCAAACAAAGGCTTTTTGAAAGAAAAGCTCACCGGACCGATGGCTGTGGCTTTTGGCTACGATGATGAAGTGGAACCGGCTAAACTGTTAATTCAGTTTGCGGATGCTTCAGACAGCCCGTTAAAAATTAAAGGCGGATTCATCGGCGACCAGTTATTGACAGATGAAGATGTAAAGACTTTAGCCAAGATACCGCCAAAGGATATTCTCCTGGCACAGGTAGTGGGAGCTATGCAGGGTCCGATATCCGGATTTGCCAATGTGTGCGCCGCCCCAATACGTGGGCTGGTTACTGTCCTGCAAGCCAGGGCTGATAAATTAGAAGGTTAACAATTATTAAAATATAAAGTCTGGTAAAAAAGGAAGGAAAAGTAAAATGGAAGATAAAACTCAGCAGGTAATCGATATTGTAAAAGAGATGACAGTTCTTGAATTATCAAAACTGGTTAAGGCTCTTGAGGAAGAATTCGGTGTTAGTGCCGCTGCTCCTATGATGGCTGCAGTTGCCGCTGCCCCGGCTGATGCCGGCAGTGCCAAACCGGAAGAAGAGAAGACAGAGTTCAACGTGACTCTCAAAGAAGTCGGCGCCAATAAAATCAATGTTATCAGAGTTGTCCGTGAATTGACCCAGTTAGGCCTGAAGGAATCAAAAGACCTGGTAGAGGGTGCTCCCAAGCTGGTTAAGGAAGCTGTCAGCAAGGAAGAAGCTGCTTCAGCCAAAGCCAAACTGGAAGAAGTCGGCGCTACCGTCGAAGTAAGCTAATATCAGTCGGTAACTAATAAAAGAATAGAATTATGCAATGACCGCCCGGATGCGTGTTGTCCGGCGGTCGTTTGTTTTTTGTCGATTTTCTTGAAACACATACTTAAAGATTGTATAATTCGTGAACGTATAGAGTTTAATCCGGAGGGACTGGCAGATGTTCTCAACTGAATATGTTCCCTTGATGATTATCGGTGCTGTTTTTCTGATTGTCGGAATTATTGTTATTGTTATCGGTATAAAAGAAGAAAAGGATTATTGCAGCGCTATATCTAATAAAGCTGATGTGCGTAAGTACCTGGAACACAGGTCAGACCGAATACAGGCATGGGGATTTAAAGTAGGTGGTATAACCGCAGTTATAATCGGGTTAGTTCTATTGATTATGGGTATCATCTTTTGGCTTTGGGGCTGAATCTATTGCCTTGGCAATAGCATCGGGTGCTTTTAGCAGCGTTTTTCCACACAGAATGGAATCCGGAATAATCATACCGCCGGACACCACCATTTTTATGCATTCGTCAATTTTAAGGTCGGTATGAATTATGTCGTTCCCGTCTACTATCTCAAAATATCCGGATGTGGGGATGGGGGAGGTCGGAATATAAACACCATAGAGTGTCTCGCCGGATGCCCCTTTGAATTCATTGGTTATAAAAGCAGGTGCAAACATTCCCTTTCTTGGGAATTCAACGAAGACCACTTCCCGAAATGCCGCTTTATTGATACCGGCGCCTGAAAGACCTTCTATTACCTGCTTAACGCCGTTATATAATTGTTTAAAAATGGGAACGCGGTTAATCAGGTTCTCGGAAAAATTAACCATTTTTTTGCCCAAATAATTACTGGTTATAACCCCTACAATATAAATAATAAGTATTGCGGCAATAAATCCAAGCCCAGTGATTTCATTATAGTTTGGGTTAAAATAGGTTATGATATCTGTTATTACCGGCTGCAGGATATCGTCAACTTTGATAAAAAGCCATATAATTACATATATAGCAACAGCAAGCGGTATAACAACCAGAAAACCGGCCAAAAAATTGTTTCTCAGGTTTCTCAAAAGCCAATGACCGCGGCTCTCTTTCTTTTTTACCATTAACTTGTACTTCCTGTTTTATACTTGACGCCTCGGTCTGTATTGTATCGCCTCAGCAATATGATTGGCTTTTATTATAGCACTTTTTTCCAGATCCGCTATGGTTCTGGCAAGTTTTAATATGCGATGGAAAGCACGTGCCGAAAGGCTCATCTGTTTCATAGCCGCTTTTAGAAGGCTTTGTGCCGTTTCTTCTGTCTGGCAGAAATTCCTGACCTCTACCGGTGTCATCTCGCTGTTGGCTGCCAGTTTTGTACCTTCGAAACGCCGGCGCTGGGCTAATCTGGCTTCGGTAACACGTTGCTGTACGCTTTGTGATTTTTCGCCCAATCTCTCATCTGAAAGCTTTTCATAATCAATATGCGGTACTTCAATAAAAATGTCTATGCGGTCCAGGAAAGGTCCGCTGATGCGTTTCTGGTAGCGGGATACCAGCCCCGGGCTGCAGGTGCAGGCGCGATAGGGGTCTCCGTAATAACCGCAGGGGCAGGGGTTCATAGCGCCCACTAACATGAAGTTAGCGGGGAATGTCATGCTTCCGCGTGCGCGGCTGATGGTAACGATTTTATCTTCCAGTGGTTGTCTTAGTACTTCAAGCAGTGACTGCCCGAATTCCGGCAATTCGTCTAAAAACAAAACACCCCGGTGGCTTAAACTGATTTCACCCGGTTTTGGAAAATGCCCTCCTCCTACCAGCCCGGCGTCGGAAATGGTGTGGTGTGGGGAGCGGAACGGGCGCTTACATATTAAGGGAGTATCCGATGGCAGTAATCCGCTGGCGCTGTATATGCGGGTAACCTCAAGGGATTCCTCGTTGGTCATCGGGGGTAGTATGCCCGGAAGAGAACGAGCCAGCAGTGTCTTTCCGCTTCCGGGAGGACCGAACATAACTATGTTATGGCCTCCGGCGGCAGCAACTTCCAATGCCCTTTTTACATGCTCCTGTCCTTTTATATGCTCAAAATCAACCAGCGGAGCATTGTTATTATGTGCCTCTACCGCTGTTGATTTGCTGCAAACAAATTCGGGTGCCGGGATTTCTCCCAGCATATAACCTGCCAGTTGGGAAAGCGTAGAAAAGGGGAGAATATTTACACCTTCTACAAGTGCGGCTTCTCTGGCATCTACCTCCGGAACGACAATGTTTTTGAAGCCTTTTTGGTATGCAAGGGCTACCATCGAAAGTATTCCGTTGGTATGCCGCAGGCTGCCGTCCAAAGAAAGTTCGCCTAAAAATAGAGTATCCGAAACATCGAATTGTACCTGTTGGGAGCTGAAAATAATTCCTATAGCGATAGGAAGGTCGTAAGAAGGTCCGGCTTTTTTTAAATCGGCAGGAGCCAGGTTGGCACAAATGTGTTTCATAGGGAAAGTAAAACCGGAATTGCGCACAGCCGAACGTACCCGTTCTTTAGCTTCCGAAACGGCAGCATCCGGTAATCCTACGATAGCAAAAAAGGGTAGCCCCGGAGAGATATCGACTTCAACTTCGACAATAGTTCCCTCCAGCCCCGCTAAAGCGCAGCTGTAGACTTTTGCTAACATTCCCTTAATGTTACGTGAAAGCATAAAGTATGTCAATTATAAAAATCCGGCATTGTTACAGAGCTTTTAATACAAAATCAGCTTATATTAACAGATAATGACGGTAGAAATTGTATTAACAACAAGCAGCTTACGATAATTGTTGTCAAAAATATTTGCATTTATAAAAAGCTTTTTCCGACAGCTATTGCATATAATAAGGCAGTGTGATATACTTTGGTTAATTGAGATTAAACGTAGGAAGTGGGTTCAGACCCACTTTTTTGTTGTTAGGAACAGCGATAACTGTAATATAAGGAATATATTGGAGGTCTGATTCTGGGATGAAAAGCGATTTTTTACTCGCTATTACTCAGCTTTCGGCGGAGAAAAATTTATCCAAGGAGGTGGTACTGGGTGCTGTAGAATCAGCGCTGGTATCGGCTTACAGGAAGGACAATTTTACTCAAAATCAGGAGCTAATTGTCAAAATAGACCCGAATAACGGCAGGGTAACTGTTTGGGCAAGCAAAACAGTAGTGGAAAAGGTTGCCGACCCGCGTTGTGAAATATCCTTGGAAGAAGCAAAAAAGGTTAAAAAAGGAATTACCGTTGGAGAGGAACTAGTTGTTGAAGCGACTCCCAGCAATGCAGGCCGTATTGCCGCACAAACAGCCAAGCAGGTAATCCTGCAGCGTCTCCATGAAGCGGAGCACAGCGCTATTTTCGAGGAATATGCCGATAAGCAGGGAGAAGTAATAACCGGCGTGGTAAGGCGCATAGAGCCCAAACAGGTTTTTATTGACCTTGGAAGGGCGGAAGCGGTAATGCCCTCTATAGAACAGCCTGCTAATGAGAGATACAGGGTGGGGCAGAGATTAAAAGTCTATCTGGTTGAAGTGGGACAATCCGCCCGGGGGCCTTTATTAATAGTTTCACGTTCACATCCGAATCTGTTAAGGCGAATAATAGAGATTGAAGTGCCTGAAATTTATAATGGCACAGTTGAAATCAAGTCGGTAGCCAGAGAAGCCGGATTTCGCAGTAAGGTTGCGGTTGCGGCACGCCAGGAAGGTATCGATGCTGTCGGATGTTGTGTCGGATTGCGCGGTATCAGAATTCAGAATATTGTAAATGAACTAAACGGCGAGAAAATAGATATAGTCAACTGGAGCACGGACCCGACTAAGTATATAATCAGCGCTATCAGTCCGGCACAGGTTGCCGGCGTACGTTTGAACGAAGAAGATAATTCGGCGGTTGTAATTATCCCCGATAAACAACTGTCGCTGGCGATCGGCAAGGAAGGGCAAAACGTCAGATTAGCGGTGAAACTTACCGGTTGGCGTATCGATATTAAGAGCGAATCAAGCTTTATAGAGGAAGAGAAAGCCAAACCGGAGCCTGAGCCGGCTTTAGAAGAAGAAATAATCGAGCCTGTGGTTGAAGAGGTTTTCGAAGAATCTGTACCTGAGGAGAAGCAGGAAGAGGAAGTCATTGAAGAAAGCGAACCGGATGAAGTATCCATAGAGCCTGTTTTTGTTGCAAGCCGCAGTGAGCCGCGCGGTAAAACTGAAATACGTTTTGCCGAAGATATACTTCCTCCGCCAGCGCCTAAACCGCAAGCTAAAACACAACAGAAAAAGAAAAAGAAGGATGTTCGCGGTAAAGTAAGCGCTGAAGACGGAATTAAATTGAAAAAGAAAAAGCGCGGATATAATATGTATCAGGATGATGAAGAGTACTTCTAAACATATTGCAATGCGGACATGTGCCGCCTGTGGCGAAGTTAAGCCCAAGCGGGAATTAGTCCGTTTGGTGCGCCTTGAAAGCGGTTGGGTGGAAGTGGACATCGACGGTAAAAAAAATGGCAGGGGTGCTTATTTATGCCCGTCCGGGGAATGCTGGGAAAAAGGATTAAAGCATGGACAACTGGACCGTGTTTTACGCATGACCATTACCCCCGACAATAAAGTGCAATTGCTTGAGCAGGGGAATAATTACTAAGGATTGAATAGTGGCTGAAATAAAGAAACAGAACGATAATACCAAGAGCGCAAAAAATAACGCCAATACGGAGGCTGTCGATAAGATGGTAGAAATACCGCACAATGTCAGCGTCAGGCAGCTGTCCGAAATGCTCAAGGTAACTGTTGTCGATATTATCAAGCAGCTGATGCGCAACGGCATTATGGCAAATATCAACCAGGTTATCGACTTTGAAGTGGCGGAGAAAGTTGCCGCTTTTTACGGGTACAAAGCGCAGTTAAAAACGCAGACTGCGCGTAAGTCTGCCAGCGTCATAAGCGAAATTAAAAAGCAGCAGCAGCTCTTGACTACCGAAACCAATTTAAAGCCGCGACCGCCGGTCATCACTATTATGGGGCATGTTGACCACGGAAAAACCAGGTTGCTGGATGCTATCAGAAAAACTAATGTGATGGATTCCGAAGCCGGTGGTATAACCCAGCATATCGGCGCTTACCAGGTAGAGATAAACGGGCAAAAGATTACTTTTCTCGATACTCCGGGGCATGAAGCTTTTACGGCGATGAGAGCCAGAGGCGCTCAAGTAACGGATGTTACGGTGTTGGTGGTTGCCGCCGATGATGGTGTACAGCCGCAAACACTGGAAGCCATAAGCCATGCCAAAGCGGCCGGTGTTCCCATTGTTGTAGCTATAAATAAAATCGATAAACCGGAAGCCAATCCGGATTTTGTAAAACAGCAGCTGGCTGAAGCCGGGCTGGTGGTGGAAGAGTGGGGCGGTGATGTTATTGCTGTCGGAACTTCAGCGAAAGCTAGAGAAGGAATACAGGAACTTCTGGAAAATCTGCTTTTAGTTGCCGAAATGGAAAACCTCAGGGCAGACCCGAGCCTGCCAGCCAGGGGTGTTGTAATCGAAGCGGAAATGGATAAAAACAAGGGTCCGCTTACAACCATACTGGTACATGACGGTACCTTAAAACCGGGTGATATGGTTGTTATAGGCAATACCTGGGGGCGTGTTAGGGCTATGTTTAACGATTCCGGTAAACAGGTCAGGAAAGCCAAGCCTTCGACTCCGGTAGTCTTGCTGGGCATGCATGAGGTTCCGCAGGTAGGTGACACCATGATGGTTGTTGCCGATGAAAAACAGGCGCGTAATGTGGCGGAAGAGAATCGCAGAGAAGCAGCGGCAGTGGCAAAAGCAGCTAATCTTACCAATCTTTTAGACCAGGTTAACGCCGGTAGAGTAAAAGAATTGAATATTGTAATGAAAGCCGATGTTCAGGGCAGTGTGGAACCGATAAAGGATTCCATTGAGCGTCTGCAAACCGATAAAGTCCAGGTAAAACTGGTGCATTCCGGAGCCGGTAATGTTACCGAGACGGATGTTATGCTGGCGGTTGCTTCACAGGGCCTTGTAGTTGCTTTTAATACCGGTATCGATGTAGGCGCTCAGCGTATGGCTGATGCCGAGGGCGTGGATATCCGAACTTATAAAATTATTTATGATTTAATCGACGATGTTGAAAAAGCACTTAAAGGTATGTTGGAACCGGAGTATATTGAAGTAATCGACGGGCATGCCGAGGTTAGAGAAGTGTTCTCCGCCGGTAAAAAGGGTGGTGTCGCCGGTTCTTATGTACTGGACGGCAAAATAAAACGTGGTGCCAAGGTACGATTAAAAAGAGGCAATAAGATAGTTACAGATACAACTATTTCCTCTCTGAGGCGTTTTAAGGATGATGTGAAAGAGGTAGCTACCGGTTACGAGTGCGGCATTACGCTTGATAACTATGATAAGTTCCAGGTGGGCGATATATTCGAGTGCTATAGCCTGGAAAGGGCTAAATAGGTAAAATAAAATGTCATATCGTATCGAGCGGGTGAATCAGCTCATCCGCCAGGAAATAAGCGATTTATTATTGCGCCAGATAAAAGACCCGCGTCTGGGGAATTTTCTTTCTGTAAATGCGGTGGAAACGGCGGCAGACTTAAAGCATGCCAAGGTTTACGTTAGCTGCATATGCACTGAGGAAGAAAAAAAAGAGATCATATCCACTCTTGAATCGGCTTCGGGTTATTTACATAAGGAATTAAGCAAGCGCATCAGAATGAGATATGTTCCGTCGTTGTCATTTTATTGGGATAACTCGATTGAAAGGGCTTCCCATATAATTGACTTAATCGACCGGGTTTCGAAACCTGAAGAACAGGTATAGTGTTGGATGGTATACTGAATATAAATAAACCGGCTGGGATGACTTCCTTTAAAGTGGTATCGCTTGTAAGACATCTTACCGGAATAAAAAAGGTAGGGCATGCCGGCACCCTCGACCCGCTGGCAAGTGGTGTTTTACCCCTGTGCTTTGGCAGAGCAACCAGAGTTATTGAATTTTTAATGAACGCAAAAAAAACTTATAAGGCTGCTATAAAACTCGGTATATCTACCGACACTTACGATATAGAAGGCACAGTTATCAAACAATCTGATGCCTCGCATATAACAGAAGCCGATGTTGAATCAGCGCTGGCATTTTTTCGAGGAGCAATCGAACAGGAACCCCCGATGTACAGTGCTCTGAAACATAACGGTCAGTGTTTATATAAACTTGCCAGAGAAGGTGTTACGGTTGAAAGGCCTAAGCGGCAGGCTTATATTTACCGGTTGGAGTTACTGGATTACAGTTCGCCTTTGATTACCGTTGAGATGGAATGCAGTAAGGGTACTTATGTGCGCTCGCTGGCAAACGATTTAGGCGAAAAGTTGGGATGCGGTGCCTGTGTAACGGAATTGGAAAGATTGAGATACGGTCCTTTCGATATAAAAGAAGCTGTATCATTATCGGAGCTTCAGGAAGCGTTTTCCAAAGATTGCTGGCAGCGTCTGGTTTACCCGCCGGGTTACATTATGAAAGAGTGGGAATCAGTAACAGTGCGCGATGAGCAGGCAAGTTTTATTAAGAACGGTGTTCCGGTAGTGCTGGAGGGAACGACAGTTGATAAGTGCTGTGCTTACGATAATGAGGGCAATCTGCTTGCGATATTGAATCTTGATAATGCAACCGGGAAGTGGAAACCGCAGAAAGTATTTAATTAAGTGTGAGGAAATCGCGGTAGCCGTATATTACTTGCGACCTTGACAACTCACGTATAAAATAGCTATAGTTCTGTTGGTGTTTTAGCAGTAAGGGAATGATTGAGGGGTACTTAATAGTTGTTTATAATTGAAGGAAGAGTGTATTTAGCAGTCGGTTTTAAAATCTGAATAAGCTGCTCCTTCAATAATAATAAAATGGCCGAAAATTAAAAATAAAAAAATTTAGCTGTTACCGGAAAGGGGTTAATAAATTGGGGAAAATAAATGTAGCTGTCATTGGTGTCGGAAATTGTTGTTCATCGTTTGTTCAGGGTGTCCAATTCTATAAAAAAGCAAAGGAAGGCGATTTTGTTCCCGGATTAATGCATGTTAATCTAGGCGGTTATCATATCAGCGATATTAATTTTGTTGCTGCCATCGATATCGATAAAAACAAAGTCGGCAAAGATTTGTCCCAGGCTATATACGCCGCACCAAACAACACATATAAGTTCTGCGATGTGGAGCCGATGGGTGTTAAAGTAGAAAGAGGCATGACTCACGACGGCTTGGGAAAATACCTGTCGCAGATTATCGAAAAGGCACCCGGCCCTACCGCCGATATCGTAAAAATACTTAAAGATACCAAGACAGATGTCGTTATAAATTATCTTCCGGTCGGAAGTGAAGAGGCTACCAAGTGGTATGTAGAGCAAATTCTGGAAGCCGGTTGCGGTATGGTAAACTGCATACCGGTCTTTATCGCCAGAGAAAAATACTGGCAGCAGCGCTTTGAGGCTAAAGGGCTGCCGATTATAGGCGATGACATCAAGTCTCAGGTTGGCGCTACGATAGTTCATCGTGTCCTTACCCGTCTTTTTGCCGATAGAGGTGTCAAGCTGGAAAGAACCTATCAATTAAATTTCGGCGGTAACACCGATTTTATGAATATGCTTGAGAGGGAAAGACTGGAGTCCAAGAAAATATCGAAGACCAATGCAGTTACTTCTCAGCTTGATTACAAGCTCGACCCGGATGATATTCATGTTGGTCCAAGTGATTATGTGCCCTGGTTGAAAGACCGCAAGTATTGTCATATCAAAATGGAAGGCCGCACCTTCGGCGATGTTCCCCTGGACCTTGAACTGAAGCTGGAAGTCTGGGACAGCCCCAATTCGGCCGGTGTCGTTATTGATGCTGTCAGGTGTGTTAAACTTGCTTTGGATAATGGAATCAAAGGCAGCTTGAATGCTCCTTCATCCTACTTCATGAAATCGCCTCCTGTTCAGTATCATGATGATGATGCCCGCCGTATGGTAGAGGAGTTTATCACTACCAACTCAAAATCGGCAGATAAGAATTCGGCAGATGTTGCAGGTCCTGAGCAATCGGACTCGAAGAAGAAAAATTAATCTGTTTTGATGATGTGTTATTTGGCTAACGTATGGTGCGGGGGGTTGGTAGTATAGTGAAAATTGCATTGGTATCCCCCTATGATTTTGCATATCCCGGGGGGGTTGTTAATCATATTGTTGCACTGGAAAAACATCTGACAAAAATGGGGCATGAGGTTAAAATCATTGCTCCGACGTCGAGGCCTATCGAAAATTATGATAGCTTTATAAAAATCGGTAAGGCGCGCCCTTTTCCGGTTAAAGGAACTACCCTGCGTATAAGCACCTCCTTGAGGCTGTCTTCTCGCATAGACAAGGTTCTTGAAAAGGAGAAGTTCGATATATTTCATCTACATGAACCGTGCATGCCTATGGTGTGTTCCACTATGCTCAAATTTGCAGATGCGCCTATTGTCGGAACGTTTCACGCCTCCGGTGTTATCCCGAACTATTATTTCGGATGGCCTGTCACAACATACAAACTGAAGAGGCGCCGCCACAGGATTGTCGGTAAGATTGCCGTATCCAAACCGGCTATGGAATATGCCAAAAAATATGTGCCCGGCGACTACCGGATTATCCCCAATGGAATAGACCTGGATTATTTCCATCCGGATGTGAAGCCGATAGAGAAATTTCTTGACGGCAAACTCAACATTCTTTTTGTCGGCAGATTGGAAAAACGTAAAGGGCTTAAATATCTGATTGATGCCTATAAAATTATTAAAAAGAATCATCCGAATTCGAGGTTGATTGTGATTGGGCCCGGTATAAGATTTCGCAAAAAATACGAAAACAAGGTAAGGCGCGAAAATATCGAGGACGTGGTATTTTTAGGTAAGGTTTCGCTGGACGATTTGCCGCGCTATTATAAAACTGCCGATGTTTATTGTTCCCCGGCAGTCAGTGGAGAAAGTTTCGGTATTGTACTGCTGGAGGCGATGGCGGTGGGGACTCCTATCGTGGCTACCGACATTTCAGGGTACAGAACGGTATTAACCGACGGCAAGGAAGGTTTACTGGTGCGCCCACGCAAATCGAAGCCTCTGGCTGAAGCAATAAGCCGTATTTTATCCGATAAAGAGCTTCGTTTGGGGATGGGAGCAAACGGCATTATAACTTCACAGCAATATGATTGGAATAAAGTTGCAGGGTGCGTTTATGAATACTATTTGGAAGTACTGGGTAAAAGAAACGTGATAGACGCGGCTGACGATGAAGAGAAATCCGAAGTATTAGTATAGTATTTGGTCTCCTGTGAGTGTTTTTGAAACTGATATAACTATGAGTAAAATGGCGCAAGTTCGCAAGAGGGTAGAAAAAGTTTGTACCGACCCGGTGGTAAACCTGCTTGAAAA
>Ga0265294_10001113_pt1 | contig 36486 bp, 41 predicted proteins | sample MunlanPumphouse3_FD_192504 | JGI IMG/M metagenome (GOLD analysis project Ga0265294, IMG submission 192504) | Groundwater microbial communities from a municipal landfill in Southern Ontario, Canada - Pumphouse #3 | ecosystem: Environmental > Aquatic > Deep subsurface > Groundwater | place...
CACCAAAAAAATAAACGAGTATGGAATTACCCTAGTTTCTCTTGATGAGAATTTTCGGAAGAAATATGAACCTTTCACTCCTTCATACCAGGAACGAATTAAAGCACTCAAAAAACTACACGACGCTGGTTTTTACACATGGGTTAGCATCGAGCCTTATCCAACCCCTAATATCTGCGATCAAGATTTAAAAGATATTTTAAACAGCATTTCTTTTGTTGATTACATAGTTTTTGGAAGGCTTCACTATAACAAACAAGTAAGCGAATACAAAGGATATAAAGAATTCTTTAATGAGTGCGCTTCCTTCGTTTCAGATTTCTGCCAAAAGAACAATATAAAATTTCACATAAAGAAAGGCACAAGTTCAGAATGACGAAGAACACCTTTCTCGAATATATAGAAAACAGCGACATAGGCCTATATATCCATGATAAGATATTAAAACACTGTAATTCAAATCGAAAAATGGTCCTGGAGCACATCAATGACTTCGGATTCCATTTCGTTAATGAGGTGAATGAAGCCTACCTTAATTTTAAATCTGTCCGAATTAATGGAGTGGGACCTTCAGTAATTGATTTTGATGTTCTTCTTGAGGTTGATTTAGATTGCGTTGGGGTGTGTGGAAAAAGACACGATCACGAAGACTGTTCAGCCAGAGTTTGGTTTAAAGTTTCTTGCACGAGCGACCTTAAGAAAAAGTTCAAAGATTTCGTAATTAACTCAATAGCCGAATATGATGGTAATAAAACAAAACTCGATAGTCCATTAACAGGTGACTTTATTCCGTTTATGGACAAGAGTAATTTTGATTCTTATGCAAATGATATCCTTGAAAAGTTTTATCCCGAAGCCCTTGCTACTCCGATGCCAATTGACGTAGATTTATTGGCTAATAGAATGGGACTTACCATCGTACCAGTTAAAATCACTGACGACTCTTCAATATTTGGCCAATTCTTTTTTGCGGATTCCGATACGGATATTTTCGATTCAGACAACAATAAGCGCTCAATAAAAGTAAATGCAAATACGATTTTAATTGATGACCAGGTAAATTTTCTATATTCTTTTGGATCTAGAAATATGACAGTGGTACATGAATGTGTCCATTCTTATTTTCACTATAAGGCCTTTCTTTTTTCTCAAATTTTAGATGGCAGTCTAAAGAATATACGTTGTAAAACACATGGCGGGATAGACGCCAATACAACAAGCACTCTAGCGAGAATTGAAATGCAAGCCAATGCATTGGCCCCCTATATTTTAATGCCTGTAGAAATGTTCCAAAAAATGGCATTTCAACTGATTGAAGATTATGGTCGTCTGTTTGGCGGAAACGTGATTGACCTACTACCATATGTTATTGATGAATTATCAAGTATCTTTAAAGTTACTCGCTATGCAGCAAGGAAAAGATTAATTGATATCGGCATTATTGAAGCAATTGGAGTACTTAACTGGGTTGACGGTTCATATATCAGACCATACGCATTCAATAAAGATTCTTTAAAGGCTAATGAGACCTTCACGATTAGTGTTAACGACCTATCTCTAGAATTGCTTCTCAAACAAGAGTTGATCTCGTATTTAAACACATGCGGTTTTCTTTTCGTAGAAAATCACTTGATTTTAAATGATGCGAGATATGTGTTTAAAAACAATAAAGGTGTTTTACTACTTACCGACTATGCTAGATTGCATATTGATGAATGTGCAGTAAAATTTGCCGTCAGATATAAGAACGATTCCCTTCCTCTTGATTTAGACATGATGTGCTATCTATGCAGAGATAGATCAAAATTAGTAGAGTATGATTTGACTCTTCAAAAAAACACTGCCTTGATAATGACAGAAGAAGGACAAAAGAAGCATAAGTTGCACGAAAAAAATGTTAATAGTGTTATTTCAAAAATTTCCGGTGTTCAATTTGGTGAAGCTCTTACTATCTTGATGGAGTTTCTCGATATCGATGAACAGAGTTTATCTGAAGATGCCGATGTAAGTATAAAAACAATAAGTCGGTACAGATCCGATTACGATAAAGAAAAAGACAAAAGGACTGTTGTTGCAATTATTAGAGGACTAAATGTTCCACCTAAAATCGCATGGATACTTTTGGCTTCAGCTGGAATTACTCTAGTACCGGGGAACGAACTTGATGATTCATTGAGCTCAGTTTTAACATTCTTTAGGGAGCACCCAGCAGAAAAGGTAAATGAGTTTTTAATTAAGAGGACTGGAAAACCATTAACAAGAGATAAATTATAGTGGACAGCACTTGTCCATTTTAAATCAAAATATTAAGGGGTTGACATTATGCAACCTCTTTTTTTATTGAAAAACATCGATAAAATCATGGTTTTTTTACTGGACAGGACCTGTTTTTACAGGGTCTATTCTAAATGTTAATCTTTGTTCGAGAAGTGATATGACGTCTACATAGGACGCTTCTCACAAAGCAAAACAGCCTACCTATAAGGTTGTCTGCAAATTCAAAATTAGCGAGATTAATCACTAGTTGAATTCAGGCATTCTTTTTAGAGCTGTTTTCTTCATGGGTTTATCTCGCGGAAAGCAAGGTAAAAACATGAAAAACTATGATAATCCAGGCGTATTTTTGGTGCGCAACAAAGAAACTAATAAACCTCTTTATTTCTCTTGGAAATTTGATGATGGAACAACCCAAAGAGTCAAATATGACCCCCAAGAAGAATGGTGCGTCTTCTTAGAACAATCGCTAAAAGAAGAACACGCGCAAGACGTGAGACACGATAGGCATAGAGCCCGTTTTTATAAAGGAATGGAACTTGATATTGAAGACATTCCTGATAAAGCAACGGATACCTATGTTGATGATGAAACACTAGACGAGGACACAATCTCGTCCTTTTTGTCATCTCTCACTGAAACTCAGCTAAGACGTTATCAGCTTAAAGAAGAGCACCCAGACTACACCCTATGTAAAATCGCTGAACTCGAAGGTGTTGATGTTTCATCTATTTTCGAGTGTTTTAAAGCAATTCAAAAAAAATTACAAAAATTCTTTTCAAAACTACCCCCAAAAAACGACACCAAATGTGTGTAGTAGTGAAGACGAGCTCTTCAGAAAGCGAGGTACTTAATTGAAGGAAGTAAAAGTACAAATCTCAAAAACACCTAACCCAGATGGTGTGGTAGCTGCCAAGAGGATGTCCCTCTCAAAAAGGTTGATGAACAAGATCTTCGGCACTAAAAGCAATCTCACGGTGATTGCAATCGGGGCTTCGGTAGAAAAAGTCACTATCGAGGATGTTAAGAAAGGAGAAAATGCAAATGGCAAAATCGAAACAAGACGATAAGATCCTCATTGTTTATCCCAAGTTGGTGAGTGCAATTAATAACTTCTTTGAAACTTTTAATGCACTCGTCGCAGAGACGCAGCTAGAGACCAGCGATTCGGAAGCAGAAATGCCAAAGAAGGTAGAACCTACTGTTGAAGAAAAGCATCAACCTACTCTTGAGGAAGTTAGAGCTGTTCTAGCCGACTTATCTAGAAAAGGTTATACAACCAATGTTCGCATGATGCTTGTTGGATGTGGCGTTAGCAAATTAAGCGAAGTCGCTCCAAAAGATTATGCTGGACTATTAGCCAAAGCACAGGAGTTAAGCGATGCCATCAAAGACTAATGGGCACTCCTTAATTGGTGGCAGCTCGCTCAAAAGAGCAATGGAGTGTCCACCTAGCGTAAGGCTTACAGAAAATTACGAAGACGAAGGCTCGATTTATGCAAAAGAGGGAAGTTCTGCGCACCTTTTACTGGAAAAAAAGATAAAAGAACGCTACGGAATCCCCTTTGAAGCAGATACAACGAACCTCGAATTCTACAGCGAAGAAATGGAAGAGTGCACCGATGTAGCACTAAACCTCATATCTGAAATATATGAAAGGTTGAGTGCAGAAGGTAAACATCCATTTATCGCCAGTGAAGTGCTCGTGGATTTCTCAGATGTCGTCCCGGACGGGATGGGATCATCCGACGTTGTAATCGTCTATGATGGCGGAATATATGTCATTGACTACAAGCACGGTCGTGGCGTCGAAGTCAGTTGCGACCATAACCCACAGCTAATGATTTATGCGTACGGAAGCTTACTCATGTTTGAGTCTCTATACGACATCGCTGAAATTAACATGGCGATTATCCAGCCAAGACTAAACAACATTTCCGAATGGTCCTGTAACAAAGATGAACTTGTCGAATGGGCAATCAACGAAGTCAAACCAAAAACAGCCCTGGCCTATGAAGGCAAAGGCGAATTCAACTGCGGTTCATGGTGCCAATTTTGTAAAGCGCGACATGACTGCAGATATAGAGCAGAAAAGATGCTCAAACTTGAAGGCTATCGAGCAAAGGACAAAGCATTAATGTCGCTTGAGGAAATCGCAGAGATTCTCGGCAAGATAGACGAACTCGTTTCTTGGGCCAATGACATCAAAGATTATGCTCTAGCTGAAGCCCTAAAAGGAAAACAAATACCCGGCTACAAGTTAGTTGAAGGACGCTCTAATCGTAAGTACACATCAGAGGACGATGTCATCAGGGTGGTGGAAGAAGCTGGACTCGATCCATTTGAGAAAAAACTCTTATCCATTGCTGAATTAACGAAACGCCTCGGTAAAGCAAAATTTATCGAACTAGTAGACAAATATGTCTATAAACCATCCGGCAAGCCAACTCTCGTTGAAGATAATGACGCGAGGTCGGAACTCAACTTGGCAAAAAATGATTTCATGGAGGAATAGAAAATCATGTCAAAAACAAACCCATGTAAGGTAATTACATCAGTAGTCAGATTCAGCTACTTAACCGCAAATGAACCTAAAGCCACGACAGAAGGCGGAGTTCCCAAGTATTCTGTTTCACTCATTATTCCTAAGTCGGATGCCGATTTAGTGAAAAAAATCCAAAGCGCTATTGAGGCGGCCTATAAAGAAGGCGAATTCAAGCTTCGTGGTGCTGGAAAAACTGTCCCACCGATGACGGCAATCAAAAATCCACTTCGTGATGGCGACTTAGAAAGAACAGACGATCCGGCATATAAAGATAGCTATTTCGTTAACGCCAACTCAACAAACAAACCAGAAGTTGTCGATGCTGCTCTTAATCCAATTATCGAAACAAGTGAAATCTATAGTGGTATCTATGGCCGTGCGTCAATTACCTTCTATGCTTTCAACAACAATGGCAATAAAGGTATCGCATGTGGCTTGAACCATCTACAAAAAATTCGCGATGGTGAACCATTAGGTTCCAAAGCAACAGCTGAAACCGACTTCGGTGACAACGAAGGGTTCCTTGATTAATAAGGCAAACTTGGGGAGCGGCGATATGCTGCTCTCCTTTTTGGGGGTATGGTGATGATCAATAAACTCAGTATCGATCTAGAAACATACTCGGAAACATCTATCAATGCTGGCGTATATAAATACACCGAAGATCCAGCATTTGAAATATTGCTATTTGCTTATTCAATCGATGATGGCCCTGTCAAAGTCGTGGATTTGGCGATGGGCGAAAAAGTACCAGAAGAAGTGCTCAATGCTCTCGACAACCCCGACATCACTAAATGGGCATTCAATGCTCAATTTGAAAGAATCTGTTTATCCAGATTTTTAAACTTACCTGACAACACCTACCTTAGTCCGCAAGGGTGGAAATGTTCCATGACTTGGGCAGCGATATTGGGTCTTCCGTTCTCATTAAAGAAAGTTGGGGAAGTGCTGAACATCGATAAAAAGAAACTTGATGAAGGTAAGGATTTAATACGTTATTTCTGCTTCCCCTGTAAACCGACAAAACAAAACGGTAATAGGTTAAGGAACTTGTATTATCAAAACAAAGAAAAGTGGGAATGCTTTAAGTTCTATAACAAGCGAGATGTGGAAGCGGAGATGTCAATTCAAGAAAGACTATCAAATCATCCGGTGTCTGACTCCCTATGGGAAGAATATTGGATGTGCGAACTTATTAATGATCGCGGGGTTCTAGTCGATGGTTTGCTTGTGCATAACTCAATAAAAATAAATGAGATTTGCCGTGAAAATTATATCAAAGCCCTGCAAAATATCACCAATTTAGAAAACCCAAACTCCGTCTCTCAGCTAAAAGAATGGCTAACAGATAACGATGTCGAAGCACCGTCTTTAGGAAAGAAAGAAGTCAAGGAACTATTGAAAGGTGCATCAGATGAAACGGTCCAGAAGGTTTTACAGCTAAGGCAGCTAATTTCTAAATCGTCCGTCAAAAAATATGAAGCGATGATTTGCTCTAGATGTAAGGACGGTAGGGTAAGAGGGATGTTCCAGTTCTATGGCGCAAATCGAACGGGGAGATTCTCAAGCAAAATCATACAGCTCCAGAACTTGCCCCGAAATGCCATTGAGGACTTGGATGCTGCTCGGGGTTTAGTGAGGACAAACAATCTTTCTGCACTTGAACTACTTTATGGAGACATTACAGATGTCTTATCGCAATTAATTCGAACGGCCTTTATCCCTGCTCCTGGACACAAGTTTATCGTAAGCGACTTCTCAGCAATTGAAGCGCGAGTGATCGCTTGGTATGCCCACGAAGATTGGCGAATGGAAGCTTTTCGAAATAACAAAGATATCTATTGTGCATCCGCTAGCGAGATGTTCGGAGTACCCGTTGAAAAGCATGGTGTTAATGGCGATCTCAGACCAAAAGGTAAGATTGCTGAATTAGCGCTTGGCTATGGAGGTTCTGTTGGGGCTCTGATAGCTATGGGAGCCATCGAATATGGCCTAAAGGAAGAAGAGCTTCAATTATTGGTAAATGCCTGGCGAAATGCCAATCCAAACATTGTGGAGTTTTGGTGGAAGGTTGATAAAGCGATCAAAAAAGCGATCAACGAAGACAAAATTGTAAAACTTGGACAACTCATATTCGAATACCGGGCTAAGATGCTGTTTATTCATTTGCCGAGCGGAAGAAAACTCGCCTATGTAAAACCAGAAATAAGAGAAGGTCAAATCACTTACTACGGTATTGGTGACAATAAAAAGTTCGTTCGCATTGAATCGTACGGTCCCAAGTTTGTTGAAAACATCGTTCAGGCGACAGCTCGGGACTTGCTCGTGTTCGCAATAAAAAACCTGAACTTACCAATCGTTATGCATATTCATGATGAAGTGGTTATCGAAGCTCCTTTAGATCTTGAGGTTGATAGCGTGGTAAAAGCCATGATCATCGTTCCGGAGTGGGGCCAGGGACTAATCCTTAATGCTGACGGATATGAATGCGATTTCTATAAGAAAGATTGACGGAGGAATCAGTAGATGAAAATAACTATATATACATCTAACTCACGAGGAGACGAGAAGAATGTTCTCTATCCAAATGAGACTAATATCGACACTAAAAAGCCGATAGACTGCTCCATTTTTGGCAAGGACTATGTTGGTGCTTGTTATAAAGGGAACTATCGTTCAAACGAAAACTTCAATAAATCGAACTGTATCCTGGTGGATATAGATAATGACCATAGTGAAAAAGAGAGCGAATGGTTCACTGAAGAGGATGTAAAAGCAGCTCTTCGAGGAGTGCCATTTATTATCCATTATTCAAGAAACCACCTAAAAGATAAGCAAGTTACTAAAGCCAATGGAACTATCATCGTTAAACCAAAGCGACCGAAGTTTCATTTAATTATCGCAACTAGCGAGATATCTTCTAGAGAAGAATTCGATAAGTTGATGACTCGCTTTGGGGCCTTATTTCCATTCATTGATAAAAAGGCAAAGGATGCTGGACATTTCTTCTTTGGAACAGAACTACCTAGAGCCGAAATTTATGATGGCTACATGACATTGAATGAACTTCTCGATGAGATGGAGTTTGACAATGCGGTCGAAAGTAGCGAGATTCCAGAAGGTAGTAGAAACGCAACCATGTCGAGATATGCCGCAAAGGTACTTAAGCGATATGGCGATGGTGATGAAGCAAGAATTCTATTCGATGAAAAGGCAACCCACTGCAATCCGCCTTTGGAGGATGCTGAACTAGAGACGATCTGGAAGAGTGCTTTGCGCTTTTATCGTAAGGTCGTGCTAACGGATCCTTCCTATAAAAAACCGGAGGATTATGTCGATACCAACTCGTATGCTCCAACCGATTTTAGCGATGTTGCTCAAGCTCGATTAATTGATAAGTATTTCTCTAATGAGCTGAAGTACAGTGCTGCCACTTTAAACATAGTTTATCGGAAGAATAAATGGGAAGAGAGCGAGTCAGGTGCTCAGGCTATTGCTCAAGAATTAACTGAACGCCAATTACGGGAGTCAGAGCGGCTCATTATCGAAAACTATAAGAAATGCGAAGAACTTGATGTTTTCGAAGCGGTGGCATCGTGCAAGAAAACGGAAATTGCCACAGTTTTAGATGACAAGCAAAAAGAAGCCTATTTCGGATATCAAGATGCTAGAAAATACAAGGATTATGTTATTAAGCGGAGAGCAAGTCACGCAATTACCGCTTCCCTAAAAGAAGTAAGGCCAATGGTGGAAATTGACTCGAGCATGCTTGATGCTGATCCATTCTTATTAAACACCCCTGCAGGCACATATGACCTTAAAAAAGGCGTGAGTGGGCTAAGGGAACATCGAGCAGAAGATTTGATTACCAAGATAACCAGTGTGTCACCTTCCCAAAAAGCGAAAGAGGTCTGGGAAGCATTTCTCAACAAAGTCTTTGGTGGAAATCAAAAGCTAATCGAATATGTTCAGGAAATGTGCGGGATTGCGTTGATAGGAAAAGTCTATGTCGAAGCGTTCATTATCGCCTATGGAGACGGTGGAAACGGTAAATCGACATTCTTTAACTCTATCTCTTATGTGATAGGGGACTATCACGGATCAATCGCAAGCGACGTATTGACCACAGGCATCAAGCGGGATAAACAAGCGGACCTAGCCGAGTTAAGAGGAAAGCGACTCGTTATTGCCGCTGAAACCAAAGTGGGCGATAGACTCGATGAATCAACCCTTAAGCGCATGTGTTCCACCGACAAAATAAACGCGTGCAAGAAATATAAGGATCCTTTTGATTTCATTCCAAGTCACACATTAGTTATCTACACAAACAACTTACCAAAGGTAAGCACCATTGATGATGGCACCTGGAGAAGAATTATTGTCATTCCTTTCAAACACAAATTTTCAGGTAAGGACGACATCAAAAACTATACAGAAGTGCTGGTCGAACAAGCCGGAGAATACATTCTCTACTGGTTAATCGAAGGTGCGAAAAAGGCCATCGATAACCACTTTCACATCGAGCCGCCAGAAGAAGTTATTGATGCTATCAAGGGATATAAAGAACAAAGTGATACGATTGCTACGTTCCTCCGTGAGAAATGCGACGCCACCGATAAAGACGCATTATCTCCTAGTGGTGAGCTCTATACCAAATACCGCAACTTTTGTTATCAGTGCGGAGAAACGGCCAGAAGCACAACCGCCTTCTATGAAACTTTGAAGAAAAATGGCTTTGCAAAAATTGAAAAGCAGCATCGTTATTACATCAAAGGAATATCCATTTTGCCAATCGACCTCTCCTCTGCCGCTGAAGATTTTGAAGAGTTACTTTAGTAAAAAATAGAAAAGTGAGAGGTCGGAGAGGTCTTACCGTAACTTGTACATATAAGGAAAAAATAATAATTAAAATCCCTATATATAAAAGTTCAGAAATGACATCTCCAACCTCTCCAATACTAAAAGTATTGCTTGAGAGGTCTCATGGGAAAAGAATCGCAAATTGAGAAGAGATTGGTAAAAGAAGTCGCTAAGGCCGGTGGCAAAGCCTTGAAATTAGTCAGTCCGGGTTACGTAGGTGTTCCTGACCGATTGATATTGATAGCATTTGGCAAAATCGGATTTGTCGAAGTAAAAGCACCTAACGAAAAGCCGAGAAAAATACAGCTGAAACGCATTCGAGAACTTCAGGAGCTTGGCTTTAAAACTTATGTTCTTGATGACGAGAGTCAAATAGGAGGAATTATCGATGCAATACGAACCACATGAATATCAGTCATTTGCGACCGAGTATATCAAAAACCATCCCATTAGTGCGCTGCTAGTCGATATGGGCTTAGGCAAGACGGTTATTACTTTAACGGCGTTACTCGACTTGTTATTTGATTCCTTCTTGATTCATAAAGTCCTGGTTGTCGCACCCCTTCGAGTAGGGCTCATATCCTGGCCAGATGAACTAGTGAAGTGGGATCATCTCCATTTTCTAAAATCTAGCATTGTGATTGGAAGTGAAATAGAACGCTTGCGAGCATTAAAAGCGAAAGCTGATATCTATATCATCAACCGTGAAAACCTCGAATGGCTGGTTGAAAGAAGCGGTAATAAATTCGACTTCGATGTCATGGTTATTGATGAGTTGTCTAGTTTCAAGAACGCTAAATCCAAAAGGCATAAGGCCCTAATGATGGTTAGGCCATATGTCAAACGAATTATTGGTTTAACAGGAACGCCAGCCGCCAACGGCCTAATGGACCTATTTGCCGAGTTCAAATGTCTGGACTGTGGATCGAGATTAGGAAGATTTATCACTCGCTACCGCACCGAATACTTTCTGCCCGACAAGACTAATGGAATGGTGGTCTTCTCCTATAAACCACAAGTTGGTGCAGAAGAAAGAATCTATAAAAAGATTTCTGACATCACAATTTCTATGAAAGCGATCGATCATCTAAAGATGCCAAGTCTAGTTGATGTCGAACACGCGGTTGAATTATCCGATTCTGAAAAGGCGTTCTATGAGGAACTTCAGGATGAAATGATTGCGGAAATAAAAGATAAAGAAATCACATCCGCCAACGCAGCGGTTCTTACAGGGAAACTCTTGCAAGTTGCTAATGGTGCTATATATTCCGATGGCGGTGAAGTCGTAGGGGTTCATGAGCGAAAGCTAGATGCCTTAGAAGACATCATTGAGGGAGCAAATGGCAAACCTCTACTAGTAGCATATTGGTTCAAACATGACTTAGAACGTATCAAAAAGCGACTTGATAAACTTGGCACCAAATACGGAATTCTAGATCAACCCGAAATGATCCGAAAGTGGAACGCTAGGGAGCTAGAAGTGGGCTTAGTTCATCCCGCCTCAGCTGGTCACGGCCTGAATCTTCAAACTGGCGGAAACACAATCGTATGGTATGGTCTCACATGGAGTTTGGAACTATATCAGCAAACCATTGCTAGAATCTATCGCCAGGGGCAAAAAGAAAAAACAGTGGTGGTCATTCACATAGTTTCAAAAGGCACGATGGATGAAACGGTGCTAAAAGCGCTGAAAAGGAAAAACGCCACACAATCTCGACTAATCGATGCAGTCAAAGCAAAACTGAAAGGAGGTAGCTATGACGAATAAAGAATTTTTAGAAAAACCCATACGCATCAAAAAACGTATTGAATCACTCAAACTACAGAAGGAGCAATTTGAAGTCTTAGCAAACTCCATTCCTGGTGGCAACTACGACAAACCAGTCGTTCAGATGACAAGGACCTATGAAGCCCCATTTGTTAAATGGATCGATAAGATATTTGATGTTGAAAACAAAATAGAGCAACTGGAAATCAAATATGAAGCTGCTAAAGCAGAAGTGATGAAAGCGATAGAGAAACTTTCTAAATCCGATTATCAAACGGTTCTTATCATGCGATACCTTAATGAATACTCATGGGCGAAGGTATGTGAAAAGCTCTATATTTCCTTATCGACAGCAAAACGATGGCATTGGGAAGCTGTAAACGCCTTGCAAATTAGCTAAAAATTAAGTTGGACCATGATGGACTGCTGTGGACCATTGTGAACCGTTGTAATCAGTCAAACTTTGACATATTGTATAATCAGCGAAAGCTATAAGAGGAGCCTATGAGCAAAATCATGGGTTCTTTTCTTTTTACACAATTCGGAGGATCACCCATGGCGAAAAAAATGGATGCCTTTGAAAAGTGGCAAGCTTCTATCGGAATTGATTCATGGCCAAAGGTTCGAGAGCTACTGACTGATTTATCCAAAAAAGGATATACCCAGCGTCAGATCTGTGAACGCCTCCACTTGGATGAGGCATACTTTTCAAGGCTAAAGAAAAAACACCCAGAGATTGAAGAAGCGTTTAGAGATGCGGATGACTATGTATTAGATGCCGCATTTACTGCTTTATACAAAGTTGCCTTTGGCAATGCATATGTAAACGAAGATACCTGGCTTGAAGATAAGCAGGATGGCAGCAAGCCAAAAAAGAAGGTTCATCGTGTAAAACGAGAAAGCGAACCTAACTTAAGCGCCATCATCTATCTTTTAACCCAACGCTTCGGAAGACAATTTTCTGATAAGCGAGAAGAACTTGAGCTTGCACGCCAAAAGCTAGAAGCCAATAAGGAGGAATGGCCAAATGTCAGTAACAATAACGATGATGAAGACTAACGAATTAATTCCCTATGAAAAAAATCCTAGGAATAACGATAAAGGTGTCGATGCCGTAGCTAATTCCATAAAAACATATGGCTTTAAGGTTCCGATTGTCATCGATAAAAGCAATGTCGTTGTGACCGGCCATACCAGATTGAAAGCTGCTAAAAAGCTTGGGCTGGATGAAGTTCCATGCATCATAGCTGATGATTTAACCGATGAGCAAATTCGTCAATTTAGAATCGTCGATAATAAAACCAATGAATTATCTGACTGGAATTTCGATCTCTTAAGAGAAGAACTCCTAACAATGGATGATATTGATTTGGTTCAGTTTGGATTTGATGACCTCGACTCAATCTTAAATGTCGAAACCAAAGATGATGAATTTGATGTTGACGAGGAAATTCCTGAAAATCCATACTCCAAAAGAGGAGACGTCTATGTTCTTGGCGAGCACCGTGTCATGTGCGGCGATTCAACCATTAAGGAAGAAGTCGATACTTTGATGGATGGGAAGGTCTGTGATCTTATTGAGACGGATCCTCCTTACAATGTTGCCATAGGCACAAAAGGTCAACAGTACAAAGAAAGAGGCGGATACAATTGTGGAATGAACGAACGCACAATCCTTAATGACAATATGGATGATGGCGCATTTAGAGAGTTTCTCAATAAGGTGATGGTGAATTTCTACAACAACATCAAACCTGGTGGATCAATCTATGTATTCCACGCGGATACAGAAGGTCTAAACTTCCGTTCTGCTTTCAAAGATGCCGGATTTAAATTATCCGAGTGTTTGATTTGGAAAAAGAACAACTTTGTTTTAGGCAGATGCCCATATCATTACATGCACGAACCAATCTTATTCGGATGGCGAGAGGGTGCTGCCCATCATTTCGTTGATGATCGAACCCAAACAACCATTCTTGAATACGATAGGCCACAGGCTTCGGATCTACATCCGACAATGAAACCAATTCCACTTGTTACTAAGCTGATTCAAAATAGCAGCCGTGTGGGCGAGCTGGTCTTGGACTTATTCGGCGGTAGTGGTACTACTCTCATTGCTTGTGAACAAATTAAAAGAATCGCTTATTTGATGGAACTCGATGAAAAGTATGTCGATGTCATAGTTAAACGTTATTTGAAACAAAAGGACAGCATTGAAAATTGCTATCTGATCAGGGAGGGGAAGCAAATTCCCCTATCTGAAATTATTGACTTTGCTGGTGAATCCTTTTTAGGATAAGTCAAAAAAGTCAAACTCATATGCGCGTGTGAATCTCATGTATTCATCTCCTTTCACATCAGTCAGGGACCTTATCCTTTCATGGCCCTGATTGGTGGTGGGGAAAGCTCTAAAATCATAGTCAATTAAAGTTGCTATATCTTTGATATAGAGCGAGTATGTCCATGACGAAAGGAGCGTCAAATATGAGCAAATACATAGCCACAAAGAAAGGCCTAGAAACCTTACTAGAGAGGTACCTCGAAGCAGGGGTTACTGACCAAACCAAAGACGTCACAAACGGGTACGAGGCGAAATGGATCTCTGCGATCAAGGAGTGCATCGACTCCTTTAAAACCTATGAGCCAATAGCCATGGACGAAGTCGACTACGAAAACACCCCAGCAAACCTTAGAACCTTATGGAGAGGATTAAAATAGCAAAAAATGAAATGCGAATTATGTAAAAAGCCCATTAAGGGGTATGGCCATAACGGGTATCCCTGCTGCAAAGGGCGAGTATGCGATGAGTGCAATACCGCTAAAGTGATACCGGCTCGAATCGATCTCTTTAATGACAGGCTGAAAAAATAGGCTAGAAAGGCATCTCCGGATGCTTTTTTCAATTGAGGAGGCAAATGAGATGTTGGATGCAACAATTGAAACTTTATACATGTCATTTGTCTCTTTATTGATCTCTTGGCTTGTAGCCATGCCACTTGGAACACTGGTGTCTGAAACACGGCCAGGAGGATTGATTCCAAACAAAGTTGCTAATTTCATCTTCAATCGGCTAATCGATGTTGGAAGAAGCATACCATTTATCTTATTGGTGGTTTTTCTCTTCCCTTTTACTAGATGGATGTTAGGGACAGCGATTGGAACTACTTCGATGATTGTTCCGTTAACGATATGTGCCATTCCTTTTGAAGCAAGGCTTATTGAAGAAGTCCTTTCTGAAGTGCCTTACCCGATTATTGAAGCGGCCAAAATTGATGGCGCATCCAATCTCAAGATTGTCATCAAAATAAAATGGGCATGTAAGATTCCTTATTTGGTTAACGCCTTGGGAATCACATTGATTAACATCATTGGTTATTCGGCAATGGCTGGAGTAGTTGGCGGTGGAGGTCTTGGTAATTATGCCATCATTTATGGCTTCCAAAGATTTGATTGGAACATCATTGCACAAGCGGTGGTGATCATTGTCGTGATCGTTTCGTTAATCCAAATTATTAACAATTTATTAGTTCGATTTTTATTGTGGAGGTGCCTATGTATAAAACATTAAAATTTATTCTTATCGCTTGCTTGCCTGCACTTGCGTTGGTCGGATGCAATAGCTCAAGCAAGACCATTGTTGTTGGCGCTAGTTCGACTCCGCACGCATTGATCCTTCAAGAGGCGAAAGACTATGTCTTATCCAAAGGATACAAGCTAAATATTACAATTTTTAATGATTATGTTCTTCCTAATTTTGCTTTAGAAAATGATGAGCTTGACGCTAACTATTTTCAGCATAAGCCTTATTTGGAAGAATTTAATAGCGCTAATGGCACTCACTTAGTTCCTGTTATGGACGTCCATTTTGAACCGATGGGAATTTACTCTGGCCAAAAGAACAATTTATCCACTTATTCAAAATTGGATACCATCATCGTTCCGAGCGATAAATCAAACTACGATCGAGCGATCAACCTTCTTAAAGAACATGGCATGGATGATGCGAATGTTGTTGAAGTTGAAGCACAAAATATTCCATTGATGCTAAGCGACTGCGCCTTTGCAGTTATTAATGGTAACTATGCGTTATCAGCCGGAGTCGTTAACCGATGTTTAATTACTGAAGAAAAAGACTCTGAGATTGCGCAGAGAATGGCAAACATCATTGCTGTAAAAGCAGGTAATGAAAATAAAGATAAAACTGGAGTTTTAATTGAAGCACTCTCCCAAGAGAACATCCGGGAGTTTATTGAAAACAATTTTGGTGATTCAGTTATTTATCTTGGTTAAGGAGGACACTATTTAATGGCGTATGAAAAAACAAGCCCAAGACACCCGGATAAAATGTGTGATTGCATTGCCGGAGCACTAGTGGACATGGCATATAAAAAAGATCCTAATCCACGAATCGCAGTAGAGGTTTTGCTGGGACATGGAAAATGTCACATAATCTCAGAAACATCTGTGACGTTAAATATCGAAGAAATAAAAACAGCGGTGCATCGAATAGTTGGCCATGCGGTGGAAGTCGATTATCTGGAAGTACCTCAGGACGTGCATCTTAGCCAAAATCAAAATGGCAAAATTCGTTGCGGAGATAACGGAATCTTTAAAGGGGTGCCAGTTACCAAAGAACAAAAGCAACTAACACAAATTGCTAAAGCCATCTACGATGCTTATCCCTATGATGGCAAATACCTTCTCGATAAAGACCGCTTAATTATCTGCCACAGCAATGTTGATTCTAACGAAATCAAAAAGGTCTTTAAGCACGCCGAAGTAAACCCAATAGGCGATTGGACCGGATCCGAAGAAGTTGATGCTGGAGTAACCAATAGGAAACTCGGTAGCGATATGGCCGATTCAGTCACTGGCGGTGGATTACACGGTAAGGATCTATCCAAAGCCGATGTGAGCGTTAATATCTATGCTTTCTTAAAGGCACAGAAAACACGAAAGGTTGTAAGCCTTAGCTGTGCCATTGGCGACGAGTTCGTTGATGGGATACCTTATAAAGAAATTGTTGAAATCGCAAGAAACTACATTGACTCTTTAGGCGGGTTTGAAGCCTTTGCTGAATGGGGTTTAGTCCGTGCTAAATGAATGTGATGCGATCAATCGTTTTTACCGTAGTGCCGCATGGCAACAAGCGCGATTGATAAAGGTTACAAGTGCGAACGGACGGTGTGAAAAATGTGGTGGAATCGGAGAAGAAGTTCACCATATCGTTCATGTCACACCAAGCAATGTTGAAGATCTGAATGTAACTTTAAATCAAGACAACCTAATACTATTGTGTAAGGAGTGCCACAACAAAGAGCATGAGCGCTTCAATAAAATCAAACAAAAGTTCGATGTGGATGGACAAATCAAGCCTTTTTGAAGGATAATGCTTCTAGAGGTATTTATATGGATAATATAGAAAATTATGTTCTAGAAGGAAATATTAAAAATCTTGTTGCCAGTGCTGAATTATTATGGGGCCAACTTGAGCAAACTTTTTTTGGTCCATTGCCAACTGATACTCATTGCTTGGCTTTTATTATGCTGGGATGTTTTGCTTCAGAACTATCATTTAAATATATTTTAGAAAGAAGATCTGCACCAATTAGAGGTCATGAGTTAAGAAAGTTATTTGATGCTCTTCCAGTTAATGACCAAAATGCGATTATTGTGAGAACAGGCATGAGTGATACAAAGTTTTATGAAAATCTAGATATTGTTAGCAACAATTTTGTTGATTTCAGATATGGACACGAAACAAAACCTGGTTTTATTCCGTATATAAATCCAGAAAAACCAGAAGAAACTATCTATAACAGTCTTTCAAGTTCACCTGTATTTATTCATTTACTCTACAATTCAGCATCGAAAATTAAGTAACCCCCCGGTCATTAGCATTACTGCATACTAACAAGTACCGCAGCCCCCACCTCACAAATGCGGGAGGCAAAAATTTCAAAAACCCAGGTTTCCAAAAGGGCCTGGTTTTTTATTGGAGGAAACATGATTCAAGAAAAAATACAAAATGAATACGAGCGACTTTTGCATTTATTTAAAGATGTTGATGAAAACAAAACAAAACTGGTTAACGAGCTGCTGATGAAGGCAGCTTTTCTAAAAGTTCAATTAGACGATCTTGAGCTTGTTCTCAAAAAACATGGTGCGATTCAAATTTCAAATAAAGGTAATGCTCGTGAATCAACAAACTACAAAACATACCTAAAAACGCTAACCGTTTATCAAGGCATAATCAAAACTCTCGGTGTTGTGATGGGTAGAAATACAATCGATGATGACGACGAGTTTGATGAGTTTCTAAGAACCGCAAATTTGTAAGGAGGCTATATGTCATACGAAATAAACATTCACGTAGATAAAACAGGGACGCTTATTACAAACGATTTCCCTTTAACTATCTCCGTTTTCAAAGAAAGCCGACGTGTGAAGTTAATTTTTACGGTTGATACTGAAATCGACAGTGAATATCACTATTTAAAGTTCACTCACCAAAAAACGAACTATTTATACAGGGTTCATGACAACGCTTTTGAAATACCTAAGGCGGTCACTGCCTGGGAGGGCAGATGGGAGATCTCCTTTATCTGCTGTGACGAGCCTTCAAATTCAAGCAATGTGATTACCGCTAATTACATCTACGCTAGCGAGCCTATTATCGCCAACATTGCGCGGGGCAATTTAGGAAACAACTCGACTACAGAAGAACAAAATCTCCTGCGCGAGTTGGTGGAAGGTACTTTTGATGAGTTTGAAATTCCTAATACGGCTTCTTTTATTGGAAGCTATTTTCTATCAAATTATGCTCAAGCATTCAAGTTGATTGTCCCTTCAAGCATCATCACGATTAAGGATCGCATTTTATACGACTCAGGATGCACGAAGATAATCTTTGAGGAGGGTTCACAACTTAAAACTCTTGAAGACTATGCCATCTATCGAATTGCCAATCTCGGTGATATTACTCTCCCTAAGTCAATTGACACATGGGGCAAATATAACCTAAGCAGCTGCGGTTGCGGAATCGTTCGTTTCGAGGCCGTTTCAAATCTGCGTACTTTAGGCAGCTATGCCTTTTGGAGCATTCCCAATCTGACGAAATTATATCTTCCCGATCGACTTCAAACATTGTCTGGTGGAACAGCAGTTATTAAGAGCTGTCCACAGCTAAACGAAGTTTGGATTCCAAACACCGTTACCTCCGCGATTCCTGCAACTGCAATACAAGATTGCCCATTGCTAAATAAGATTACACTTCAAAGCAATTTCAATGTATCGGCGAACTTTTCAAATGTTGTTAATTTGACGAAAGAATCGATCGTCCTGATGTTTCAATCGCTAAAGGATCTAAGCGGCGCTGGAGCAAAGGTGCTCACTTTAGGCGTGGACAATCTAGCAAAATGCACACAAGCCGAGCTTGATATTGCACTCAATAAAAACTGGTCACTAGCCTAGGAGGTATTGTACATGGAAATTAAAGAAGAAAGCGGACGTCACATTTTATATGCAGAAGAAGGAAAAGTCCTTCAGAGCGTAACCGATGGTTTGATTATTGGCCCGTGGCTGATCCTCGGAAAAAATGATAGCGAAATCCATTATCACGATATCGATGAACCCATTGATGATGCTCTTCCAAAGGCGAACACTCCAAAGTTTCAACCAAAAGAAGAAAGCGCACCTATTGAAGAATGAGTTATTTACTTGAATACATTAAAGAAATAGAGAGCGGCAATATCCGTGTTGGGAAAGAATTAGCCAGTGTTCTTAACGCTCTAAAAAGCGATATGGATAACCCGATCTATCTATATGATGAAAATCCAGGGCGGCTCAGAATCAACTTTATCGAAAAGTTCTGCAGACATACAAAATCGCCATTCAATGGTCAACCTTTCATTCTGGAATTATGGGAAAAAGCCTTTTTAGAGGCCTCCTATGGCTTCAAAATAGCCGAGACGGGTTTGCGTAGGTTCAATGAAGTTCTGCTTCTTGTGGCGCGTAAAAACGGCAAGACGACTTTTATTGCGGGCATTGATCTTGCAGAATTTTTCTTAAGTTCCGGTGGCGTGGATATCGTTTGTGCTTCCAATACAAATGACCAAGCATCGATTCTATTTGAAGAAATTAACAACATGCGTGAGCAAAGCCGTCCCCTTAGAAACGAGAAGCGATCAAAGAAAAATATCTTCTATATCTACTCGCCTAAGAATAAAAACAAGATTAAGAAACTGTCGGCGCAATCGCGCAATAAAGATGGATACAACATTGAGGTTGGATGTATTGATGAAGTTCACGAAATGGTTGATTCCAAAGTCTACGATGCAATTAAGCAGAGCCAATCGACTAAAAAAGAACCGCTCATCTTTATCATCACAACCGAAGGAACAACAGTAGAAGGTTTTCTCGATAGCAAACTAGAATATTGCCGCAAGATGATTAAGGGCGAAATCAAAGATATCAGAATTCTTCCATGGCTTTATACGCAAGATAGCATGGAAGAGGTTTTTGAAGATCCGACCTCCTGGCAGAAGAGCAATCCTTCTCTTGGAAAAATAAAGCTCCCCACATATCTAGAAGACATTATGAACAAAGCAAAAAACGATCTTTCAACGCGCGTTACGATGCTCTGCAAGGACTTTAATGTGAAACAACTCGATAGTGGATCATGGCTTACATTCGCTGATTTAAATAACGAAACAAAATATGCGTTAACTGACCTTTCAGACACATACGCTATTGGCGGAGTTGATTTATCAAGTACCACCGATTTAACTGCTGCAGTATTACTTATCATTAAAAACGGTAAGAAATATGTCGTACCTCACTTCTTTATGCCGAGCGAGCTCGTCTCAAAAAGAGTGGAGGAAGATAAAATCCCTTATGACATTTGGATAAAAAAGGGGTTCATTACATTAACCACCGGAAATCAAAATGACTTCTCGAAAGTTACAGAATGGTTTATTTCGATGGTCAAAGAACACGATATTCGTCCTTTATGGATTGGATACGATCCTTGGAATTCTCAATATTGGGTTAAGGAGATGGAAGATGCAGGATTCACGATGGAAAAAATCCGCCAGGGAATCTACACCCTTTCTGAACCGATGAAACAGCTCGAGGGAGATCTCAAAAACAAAAATGTTATTTATAACGATAACCCAATCTTAAAGTGGTGCCTGGCTAACACCCAAGCAAAGATCGATCTCAATGGGAATATTCAACCGAGCAAATTAAATAGCAAATTAAAAAGAATTGATGGATGCGTGGCTCTTATTATTGCCTATGCTGTCCTCACTCGATATAAAACTGATTATGAAAACATGATAAGTTAGGAGGCCCTATGAGCATATTTGATGTATTTAAGCGAAAGAAAAAAGTAGTGGCACCTAGTCCTGATGATGCTCAACTTTTCAAATCGACATTGAATCTTTTCACTGACTTTGGTGACAACATTAATTTGAGCGATGTGGTAAAAATTTGCATCGATCGAATTGCGACTCACTCAGCAAAGCTGAAACCGAGATATGTGAAATCCGAAAACAAAGAAACGATTCAAGAAAAAAATGGAAATCTAGCATATCTACTCAAGCATCAACCTAATCCCTTGATGATTCCGTTTGATTTTATTTACAAGATAGTCACTCTTCTTTATCTCAACAATAATGCGTTCGTTTATCCAGTTTATGATGATGAAACCTATGAGTTGAAGGAACTGTGGCCAATCAAGCCCAATTCAGTTGAAGCACTAAAAGATGATAGTGGAGCCCTATACCTCCGCTTTTATTTTACTGACAAGAAAAGTTTCACGCTCCCGTACGAGTCGATTATCCATTTAAAAAGATTTTATGGAGTCAATGATATCTTCGGTGGCAGTGGGGCAATCTCTGATCATAGTGCACTCCTGAAAACCATCAAGATTAATGACTCGGTTCTTCAGGGACTTGATAACGCCATCAAGACAAGCTTTCAGGTCAAAGGTTTATTGAAAATCAATGGCATTCTCTCGGAAAAAGACAAAAGTGCTCAAAAAAGAGAATTTGACGAAGCCTTAAAGGAAGCAACCAAAGAAGGCGGAAGTTCCATCGTTCCTGTGGATCTAAAAAGCGAATATGTTCCGCTTAACGTTGATCCCAAATTAATCGATTCAGAGACCCTCTCGTTCCTTCAAAAGAAGATCATTTCTTACTTTGGCGTGAGCGAACCCATATTTGATAACAAGTATGATGAAAATCAATACAATGCATTTTATGAGTCGGTTATTGAGGGAGTAGCTATTGCGCTAAGCGAGGCATTTTCAAAGGCGCTGCTTACTAGAAGCCAACTCGAGAAAGGCGAACAAATCATCTTTTATTCGGAAAGGCTTCAATATGCATCCTGGAATACAAAGGTTCAAGCAATTGAAAAGCTGATGGGGCTAGGAATCCTATCCCTCAACGAATCTAGAGCCTTGCTAGGATTTGAACCGGTAGAGGGCGGAAGTAAGAGACTTCAATCCCTCAACTATGTTGATGCTGACAAAGCAGCAGACTATCAACTGAAAAATGATATCTTCAAGAAACCTAAGGAGGATAGCGAAGATGAACAATAAAGAAACACGATTCTCATCTATCGAATCAAGAAAAGATGAAGAAGCTCAAAAGATGATTGTCGAAGGGTACGCAATTGTTTTTGATGAGGAGACTTTAATTGGTGATGACTCTCATGGCTTTAGAGAAATTATCGATAAAAAGGCTCTAGCAAATACGAACATGAAAGATGTGCCCTTAAAGTACAACCATGATGACTCAACACTAATACTAGCGAGGACCAGAAATGGTTCTCTTTCTTTATCCATCGATGAGAAAGGCTTAAAAGTTAGGGCTGAACTCATTGATACAACCAGCAATCGAGACATATATAAGTGCGTCGAAGCTGGATTACTAGACAAGATGTCATTTGCTTTTACTGTCAAAGGTCAAAGCTGGGATAAAAGTGGAGAAATGCCAAAGAGGACTATCACGGCAATTGATAGGCTCTTTGATGTTAGCGTCGTAGACTTGCCGGCCTATGATCAAACCTCCATCCAAGCAAGTGCTCGTTCTTTAGAGTTGGCGGATGCTGACCTGAAGGCATTGGAGAATGCTGAGCAATTAAAAAAGATGACCGTTTTAGCAAAACGACTGAAAATCAAAACAAAAATTTAGGAGGAATTCATTTTATGAATTTAGAATTACGTCTAAAAGAAATTAAAACCCGCCTCGATGAAATTAGAGGCATGAGCGATTCTGAAACTGAAATTTCAAAGCTCGAAAGCTATGACAAAGAAGTTGATGAGCTCACAAACGAACGCAAGGCAATCGAAAAGAAAATCAACATGCGTGGTAAGCTCGATGTTAACGAAATTATCGAAACAAAGAGTGACGACCATGTTGACTTAGAAACACGTGGAAAAGCCTTAAAAGAGGGAAGAACTGTTGTCGTGACTGCTGATGGAGTCTTACTCCCTGAGCATGTCGATAGCACAATCTCGCCTTATCCATTCCGTGAATTATCTTCACTAGTGGAGCAAGTTCATACAGTTAACCTAAAAGGTGGCGAAACCTATAAGAAATCATTCGTTATTTCTAATGGGACAGGCGGTTTAACAGCTGAAGGCAATGCCTATGCTACTGCAGAACCAACCTTTGGTTACCTCACAATCTCAAAAGTCAAAGTTACCGCATACGCTGAAATCACCGAAGAGTTGGAAAAGCTCCCTGCAGCCGATTATTCGAATGAAGTTCTTAAGGGCATTAACGTTGCTTTAAAGAAAAAAATCTCAGAACAAATCTTAAAGGGTGCTGGAACTACCAATACATTTAAGGGTATTTTCTCCAGTGAATGTGAAGCTTTAGTAGACGCGGAAGACTTAGAACTCGACGCTATCGATGAAAACACGCTTGATGAAATCGTCTATGCCTATGGCGGAGATGAAGAAGTCGAAGGCGGATGCGTCCTTATCCTTAATAAAAACGACTTACGTGCATTCGCAGGTTTAAGAACTGCTGAAGGCCGCAAAGTTCACACTGTTGACTATAAGGCACACACTATTGATGGCATTCCGTTCATCATTTCAAGCCACTGCAATGCGATCAGTGCGGCAGCAACTACCGCTGGCCAATACTGCCTTGCTTATGGCCCCTTAGCCAACTATGAAGTCCCAATCTTCAGTGGGGTTGAAGTCTCAAAATCAACTGACTACAAGTTTAAAGATGGAATCATTTGCTACAAAGCCAGTGTTTTCACTGGTGGTAACGTTATCGGTTACAACGGTTTCTTGAGAGTCAAAAAAGCTTCTGCTTCACCTGTTGGTGGCGAATAACTAGCCGAAACACGGAGAGTCCTGGCCTGAAGTTAGTAGGGCCAGCCTTCCGTTTAAGAGTAATAGGAAGAATTCAATATTAAATATTTGAAGAGGAGGTGTCGAAAATGCTGCGCGAAAACATGCTTAACATGATGAAAAAGGCTTTGCTTATCCCTATAACCGAAAACTACGCTGATGACGAAATCAATATTCATATCGCCTCGTGCCGCCAGTTACTCATCACAACTGGAGTTCCTCGTGAAATCGCTGAATCAGATGACGTTCCATTAGTGCAAGCTCTTATTACTATATTTGTGAAGACCAATTTCGGATTTAACAGCGACGGTGCAGTGAAAGAACTTCCCAAGAGCTTTGACGTCTTACTCAGGCAGCTCTGCTTGTCATCTCCTGAGGTTAGTGGAGGCTCGTCATAGAAATATGATTGTGTATCCTAATTCCGGCAACATTTCCTTATTCCTATTACGTGTTAAAACAGCTGCAGATGCCCTCGGGAACCAAAGTATGCGGTTGGTCGGTTCCAAGATGGTGGTGGGGATGATGAGCTCCATCACCTTTAAGGAATTTTATGCTTCAAAAGAATCTCATGTTGCTGTTGACTGTAAAGTTGCCATCAATGCTCCTTTATACGATCAAAGTAAGTTCGTTTATGTTCCTTACGAGGACAAATTCTACAGAGTAGAACGAGCCTTTCAAAAAGGGATGTGGATGGAACTTTCTCTTAGTGAGTCTGACTTAAAAAAGGAGAATATTGAAGGATGGAATCTATAAAAATCGAAGAACTCCCAAAAGCAATCGAAAAGGCTGTTCAGTCTTATGCCAAAGATGTGGAGCTTTCAATCGATAGAAGACTTGAGTTAACAGCTGATGAAATCATTACTTACATCAAACAAAAAGCGCCAAGAACTTCTTTTTCTAAGGATCATTTAGGCGACTCTTTTTTCAAAGAATCCTACGATGAAGGAAGTAATAAAACAATTATTATTTATTCCAAAACAAAGGGTTCGATCGTTCATCTAATAGAACTTGGCTTCAGACATCGAAGTGGTAAATATGTCCCAGCTCGTCCCTTTCTAAGACCTGCTTATGACGAATTAACACCAAAGATGCTCGAAGATTTAAGAGAAATCATCAAAAAAGGAGGTTTGTAATGCTTAAGAAATTAAGAAACGTCTTGCTCACGGTGCTTCCGACAGTGATGTATGCGAGGCTCGATTATGATAATGAGCAAAATGCCAAGCCACCTTTTATTGTTTATCAGGAAATCTCTAAGCGGGCACCTATTTATGGTGATGATAGACCGCGATACTATTTGCGAACTATTCAAATTACTTTAATCACTAAAAACAAAGATGAAGTCCTGGAAGAAAAACTTGAAAAAGCACTTCTAGATAATGACTACATCTTTTCTTTAACTTCGGAGTTTGCAAACTCTGATCACTCTATTAATAGAGTTTATGAAATTAGGCTGGAGGATTATAAATATGCCAAATAACAAAATTACATTCGGTTTAAGAAATGTTCACTATGCCATTGGTAGTCAAGAAAACAATGGCAGCTGGAGCTTTGATACTCCGGTCTCTCTTCCTGGCGCTCAGGAATTTTCAAGCGAAGTAGTGGGAGGATCAACAAATGTTTATGCAGATGATACTCTTTATGCTTCCTTAGTTCAAAACGCGGGTAGAACTTTAACTCTTAAATTTACTGAAATTCCGGATGAGTTCAAAGTCGATATTCTCGGATATAAGCGTCTCGCTAATGGAAACTTAGTTGAGATTGCCAACGCTCCGGTTGTGACTTTCGCTCTCGGTTTTGAATTTCAGGGTGACTTAAAAGCACGAAGAGTGTGGTACTACCTTTGCAGTGTTACGCCGATTGGGGAATCTACCAAATCAAAGGCGGACAGTATTGAAGCTAACTCAGTGAGTTTAACAATTACTGCTCGTCCAATTGAAGTCGGTGATCACTTAGTCACTAACTGCGTGTCAGCTAAAGGAGACAGTAACTACACTAACTTCTTGACGACCGCACCTGCGATACCTGAAATTCCAACAGGAGTATAACTATGGAAAAAACAATCAAACTCAATGGGAAGGAACTACGATTAGCTTCTTCCCTTTTTACTGTTATTTCTTATAGAAGCGTCTTCGGAACAGAACTATTCGAGGATGTTGAAAAACTTGATATAGCATTCAAAAAGAATCAAAAAGATGTCGGCAGATTTATTGATATCTTGTTTCGTATTGTGTATGCGCTTCATAAGCCTTTTACAAGCGATTCATACAATAAGTTTTTGCAACAGTTTGACTTTAACGTTCTTTCAAATGTCGATGAACTCACTACCTTAGCAAACACAATTGGTGAGCTTCTCGGTTCAATTCAAAACAATAGTGGAAATAGCTCCCCACAACGATAGGCCAAGAGAGAATGTCACGGCAAATATAATCTTTAACTTGGCCCAATTAGGAATTCCTATCCGTGATGCGGAATTTTTTGATATTCAAACCTATCTTGACATAGTCAAACTGCAAAAAGAAATCTTTTCTGGCGAGACCAATCGTCAAGCTTCACAGGCGGATATTAATGCCTTTTTAGGTTAGGAGGAAAGGGGTATGGCAGAAGCAATAAAAGGTCTAAATATTAAGCTTGGGCTTGATACTTCTGAACTTGAAGCATCTATCAGATCCCTTAACTCAGACCTTAAAGAACAACAACGTGACCTAGCCGCGATTAACAAGAATCTACAATACGATCCTTCTAATCTTGAGCTTTGGAAACAAAAACAAGAAAAACTAAATCAGACACTCGAAACAACCAAGAAAAAGTTAGAGGAACAAACGAGACAACTCGATTTTGCAAAAGAGGGAGTAAAGCTCGGAACTGTTTCACAGCAAGAATTCAACAAGATGTCTCGCTCGGTTCAATACACTGAGGCCGAAGTTTCAAAGCTGAATAATGAGTTGAAAAATACAAACGGGAAACTCACAGCTCTTGGAAAAATTGACGTCAACACTTTAAGCTCAGTTGGCTCGGCTCTAACAAAATACATCACTGTTCCAATCACTGCAGCGGTTACAGCTCTCGGCACCTTGGCAATTAAAACCACTGAGACAGTCAACGATATGAGCGACACTGCTAAGCAACTTGGTGTCGGTTTAGAAGCTCTCCAAAAGTGGGAGTATGCAGCTAAGCAACTCGGTAGTGAAACTGAGTATCTAGATAAGGCTTTCCAAAAGACAAATAATCTCCTCGCTGAAATAGCTAGTGGAGAGGATGTTTCTGACAAGCTATCCTTGATAGGTCTAACAATGGATGATCTTGCCGGACTAGATGCCGAAGGTGCGTTTAGGAAAATTAGAAGTGCTATCGCTTCGGTTGGTGATAGTGCTACTAGGACAGCTTTAGCAAATGAATTTTTCGGGGATAAACTCGGTACCTTTCTTGCTCCCGTTTTGGCTGCAAGTGAAGGAGAACTCGAAGCCTGGCAACAAGAAGCAGAAAAAGTGGGAATTGTTTCTGAAGAAGATGCAGAAGCCACAGGTTCATTAGGCAATTCAATCTATGCTCTAAAGCAAGCGTTTTTATCTTTAAGAACCGAACTTGCTACCGCGCTTGCTCCCATAATTACTAAGATTGTCAATTTCCTTAAAGACACGGTTATTCCAAAGGTTAAGGAATTAATTGCCAAATGGAAAGAATTGTCTGGTGGGGCAAAAGCTTTCATTGGAGCCATCACCGGTATTCTTGTAGCCGTCGGACCGATTCTAACGATTGTTGCGAAAGCTATAACGCTATTCAGCAAGCTTAAAGAGGCTATTGGCGCCATTGGCGGAGTATCAAAAGTGGCAGCAGCGGCCGCAAAAGCTGGTCCGTGGGCCATTATTATTGCGATAGTAGCAGCTTTGCTTCTTCAAAATGAAAACTTTAGAAAGTTGCTCGGTAGAATCCTAGAGATAGTTCAAAAGCTTATTGACAAAATAGTAGAACTTGTCGGCAAGATTTTCGAGAAACTTAAGCCAATATTAGACATCCTTATGGGCGTTATTAATCAGATTATTGACGTCCTTGTCGAAATTATCGATGAAGTACTCGATGTGGTCATGATGGTTCTTGATGAAGTGGTAAAACTACTAGAATCACTAATCGAGCCCATAACTGCGATTACAGAAATGCTCACAGCAATTCTAGTGCCAATTACAGTGCTTATTGGAAAGATACTGCAAGTTGTCGCTAAAATCATCCAAGCCATTATTGGATTGGTTGTCAAAATTATTGAGGTAATTATTGAACTTGTAGAAGAGATTCTTCCTATTGTTTTAAAGATTATTGATTTAGTCGTGAAGATTTTAGGGGCGGTAATCCAAGTAATCGTTCAGCTATTAGATATTATTGTCGATATACTTGAGCCAATTCTCGAGATTATCATGGCAATTCTAGAGCCGATTATTACTCTGATCGCCAATGTTATTGGAATAATTGCATCTTTACTACAAATTTTGATGCCTTTAATTGAGATTGCTTTGCAGCCAATTTTAGATATCCTAAGCATACTCTTTACTATTATTGAGGCTTTGTCACCAATTCTTGTCGTTGTGGGTAATGTCATTAAAACAGTCATTGCTCCAGTGCTTCAATTATTGTTTACAATTCTCAAGCCCATCTTAGATATTCTTAATGCGATTATTGAAGCTGTAAGATGGCTTCTTGAAAACACAATAGGGAAAGTGTTCGGCTGGATCGGCGACTTATTTTCTGGTCGACTTTTCTCTAAAGAAAATAGCGTTACTTCAAATAAAACAAACAATACTTCAAACGATAATCGAGTCACTAATAACAGCGTCACTATAAACACGAGTGGCGATGTTGATGTCGACTCAATCAATGCAGCTTTAGGAGGTGCTTACTGATGAGACGGAAATTATATTTAGTCAATGAATCCGGTAGCACCTTCTATTTCGATTTCCAAAGCCAATGTGCTATCGAAGAGATCGATGGTTTAGGATTCGAATTTGATATTACCTATGAGGACTTTGAATCAAACTTTGTTGAAACCAATAGAACTATCCCTCAGAGGGCAATCACCTTTTCACTTATTTTCTTCGATGGATATAAAGGTTTTACACGCTGGATTAAATACCTAGCAAAGAGTCAACAACTAAGGCTCTTCTACGAAGCGGATGGAAAGAAATTCTGCTATGTCAATATCAGATCATCGGACAAAACTGAACTTAAAAGCAATGCTTTAAGAACCAAAGTGAAAATTGACTGTTTGTCTTTATGGCTAGTTAATAGGTCCGTCGAAATCCAAGTGAGAAACATTGGTGGTGGCAAGATTTATACCTATGATTATCCTTACTCATATGCTGTTTCTTTTAACGGCAAAACCACGGTAACGAATAACTCAGCAAGAGATGTTCCTTTGCTAATTCGAATGATCGGAAACTGCTTAAACCCGCGGGTGATAATTCGGCAAGGCGGAAAAGACATCCAAAAGCTACGGTTGCTCACCGATGAAAGGGACGAACCGATCATTGAAGTAAATGCCAGTCGCACCGAGCAATCAATTATCAAAATAACTCCAACAGATACATTTGATTATTACGATAAACAAGATTTCGCTGAGAAGAACTTCTTATTTCTCCCACCCGGGGAAAGTGAGATCTTTTTTGATCCAGGAGTTCGAGAACCGGCTCTTTGTCAAATCGAATTCAAAGAAGAATATGTCACCCATTAGGAGCAAGTATGGAATTGATATTTTTAGATGAACAAACTCTCAAAGTTATTGACCATGCATACGCTACCGATGACTACGAAATTATCGTCGATTCTCTGCTACCGCAAAAGTCGTCTTTCACGATTAATAAACAAAGTTTAAAAGCTGAAATTGGAGACTTGCTCTTGGTGAAAGACAATCATTATTTTTATCTTGGATTCATCATCTCGATTGAACTTGATTCAAAAAAAAGAGTCAAAGTCAAAACCAACGACTACTTGTCCTTACTCGATGTCGAAGTTCCCATTCCAACTAGTTATTCTGGAAATGTCGCTAATTTTGTAGCAAATCTCATTCGAGAGAACTTCATTAGTTCTGGCGACACATTTCAAAATGTATCGTATCTAGAAGTTGCTGTCGAAACTGTTAAAACCACAAGTCTTGTATATGAGACCGATAAGATGGCCAACATTCTAGATTTGGTTGAGGAGTTTTCAAAGGAATACGGAATCGGACTAGCATATGAAGTCGTTATTAAAAACGGCAAGTTTCACAAAGTCAAAATTAGAATAGTGGAAGCTAATGTTGGTTTAACGATTAAAAGCGATCTAGGAACTATCTCTGATTTAGTCATCAATGATACAAACGAAATATCCTTAAACAAGATTGTCTTCGTACCGAAAGCGGAAAACTCCGCTCACCGAAGTCGAGCAACCTATTTTTTAACAACTGATGGAGACGTTCTTACCAGCCCATCGCAGGATAAAAGGTTCACAAAAGTCAAAGTAAAATACGCGTTTTTTGATGATAATGAATACTCTTCGCTCCTAGAAAAAGCCAAGAAAGAACTAATCGATTCTTCTCTAGAACACTCAATAACTTTTAACTTCTCATTTGTGGCTAATAAAATAGCGTCGATTGAGAACCTTAAGTGTGGTGCAATAGTGAGATTCGTTACTGAAAAGAAAACCTATGAAACTATTGTCACAAAGATGGAGTTTAAGGGCTCTTTTAATATTGCTAAGGTAACGCTTGGCGAATACCGTCTGTCTTTGACAGATAAACTCAAACTATTTGATAGGAGGAAATAACCATGTCACTGATCAAAATCACCTTTGATGCATCTTCAGTATCGAGCAAAATGGATGCCGACATTAACCACTTTTTGGCTAATAAGCAGAATGGCATTTTTACTGATGTTCTCGGTAGATGCCAGGCTTCCGTAAGCAACAGCTATATCTCGTTTCAAAGCGGATACATCCAAGTTTATGGAAGAAGAATTTTTGTCGAGAGCGGAACAAGAATTGCTCTCTCATTGGACGGAAGCGCTTATGGCTATGTTATCGTCAAAATTGATCTGGGAAATAACGAGTTGTCTCTTGAACTAAAAGAGGCTCTTAGCGCATACCCAGTCTTAACTCAAGAGGATTTGATGAATGGTGGACTCATTTATGAATTCCCGCTTACTCGTTATACGAAAACCGCATCATCGGTAACTCTCGATGCAAACTACGTTCCGCCTTCAATCAAAACCGCCAACACCTATGCTCTCGAACAAGCGCAATTAGCGATTAACGACGCGGATGCAAAATTTAGTCCTGTTTGGCAAATGTATTACACTCGAAAAATTGGCAGCATATATGTTTTTGAAAGTATCACTTCAACCAATGCTGGCAATGGCATCATTGGTATCTACTTCACGGGTTGCTATGTCACTTTCGCAGCAAAAGCTATAGGTGGCTCTGGCGGAGTCATTAATTATCGCTACTTAGGAAACGACTATCAAATTAACGGGACGCTATCGACAAATGGGCTTTTCGTAGAAGACAGTCGAGGGAGTATACCTAAATATGTTACGGTCACTAGATAATTTAATACCTTACAAAATCCTAGCTGTCTATCAATGCGGATCGACAGCCTACGGCCTGAATAATGAAACCAGCGATGAAGATTACACGGTTATTGTGGATAACTACTGTGGCGCAGATATCATCAAAGATGATGGTGCCGATTATTTCGTCTTCGGAGTATCTTATTTTGAAAAACTCAAACGATTTGAAACCAAACTAACATGTTTTAAAGTTTGGATTGATAACACGGTCCTCGCAAAAGCAAATCTGGTCTATATTGATGATTCCTTCAAAGAACAATTTGATTCTTTAATTCAAGTCGACTGGGACGCCTATTTTTATAAGTGGCTCGAGGCAGTAGTGAATTATTTTGAAATTCGGATTGAATATCCCGATAAGTCTCTATACCACCTAATTCGAATTAAGAGAGAAGTTCAAAACTTTCTTGAAACAAACGAACTGAAATACAACGTTAGCGAGGATGATTTTGAACTCGCTAGAGCATATAGGAAAAACCCTCAGAGCGCCATTCCCTCGGTTAAAGAGGCTTTTTCTTACTTAAAACAAATCCTGGAGGAAAAAAAGGAATGAATCAAATTGTCGAAATTATATTGACATCGGCATCAATCATCACTTCTTTAGGGGTGATCCTTGGTGTCATTTTTACAGTAAATAAATGGATACTAAATAGGAAAAAAAACGATAAAGACATAAGAGATATCAAAGAAGAACAGTCGATCCTGACTAAAGGTGTTCTTGCATGTCTTAAAGGCCTTAAAGAACAAGGCTGCGATGGACCTGTAACTTTTGCCATTGATGAAATTCAGACATATCTCAATAAACAAGCTCATAGATAGGAGGAGCAAATTATGAACCAAATATTAATCAACATTTTAGCTACGGTAGTGACCTGCATCGTTCTGCCACTCATCAGTTATTTAGGCATTCGATTGACTCAATGGCTTAATAACAAGATTAAAGATGAAAAAGGCCAGGCGCTCATCAAACAAGCGACAGATGTTGTTTTAAATGCAGTTAGGTCGGTATTTCAAACCTATGTAGAGTCGCTAAAGAAAAGCGGAACTTTTGATAAAGAAGCACAGGTGACCGCTCTAAACTTGGCTAAAGACATAGTCTTAAAACAGCTGAATGAAGATGTTAAAAACTACGTAAAAGACAATTATGGCGACCTGTCAGATTGGATAACAAACCAGATTGAATCATCTATAAATTTACTTAAAAACTAATTTAATCCCATGAAAAGCCAAATGCTGAGTAGTGGGATTTTTTTATTTTTTAGCACATTTTCAGAAATTCTTCCCTATATATATAGTGAGCAGTCATGAATGCTCTCGACCTATGGCCGATCCATTTGCCTGTAAAGGGCGTGGTGTGTTGGGTACCTTGGGCACATAAATAGGAAGCGTACAGTTGCCACTACTATAAGATGGCGGCCTCCCTGGATGAAATAATCCGTCGGAGGCTTTTTTTATGCAGAAATACCCCCAAAAATCGCCATCAAATGTGTGTAGTAGTGAAAGGAGATGCACAAGATGACGACTGAAGAAAAAAACCAAATATTAAACCTAAACCGAAGCGGAATGACGTGCCGCCAAATCTCTACTGCACTCAACATACATCACTCAACTATTTCGAACTTTTTGGAAAACAATAAAAAGATTGAAACCTTCGGACATTGCCAAACCTGCGGCCTAGAGATTGAGATTCCAATTAAAAAGCGCGGTGGAATCACTCCAAGATTTTGCTCGGATCAATGCCGCTTTGATTGGCACAAGAAATATACAGCTATGAAAACGGTGAAACGCATTTGCGAATTTTGTGGGAAAGAATTCACGGTAGTTTCATATAGGAAAAACAAGTTTTGCAGTCGCGATTGTGCGAATAAATCGCAACATGAACATCGCTGAATATAAGAAGAACGTTGACCTTTATTTAGTTTCAATTTCTATCTTTGAAGAGTTGCTAAAAAAAGGAGAACTCGATCAGGAATCCTTTATAAAAATAGAACAAAAACTATTAGAAAAATATGGCCTTAATAAGAGGTCAATTTTTCGATCAATAACTTGATAGTTTCACTCTTAAGAGTGAATATGTCGTTGGAGGATTGTATTAATAATGAACATTCGAAAGATAGAACCACTTGAGAAAATAAAACGAAGAAAAAGGGTGTGTGCGTACGCTCGTGTTTCTCTTGATAAAGAGGCGATGATGCACTCTCTAGTTTTTCAAATCTCTCACTACACTAAGGTTATTAAAAGCAATTCTAAATGGGAATATGCTGGCGTGTATTCTGACGAAGGAATCACCGGGACAAAAGCCAATCGGCCAGGGTTTCAAAAGATGGTGGAAGATGCCAAAGTTCACAAGTTTGATTTGGTACTCGTTAAGTCGGTTTCAAGATTTGCTCGGAACACGATTGACCTCCTGACAACCTGCCGCCTTTTTAAGGAGCTTGGCATCGATGTGTTCTTTGAAGAGCAGAACATTCACACCCTTTCCTATGAGGGAGAGTTGATGCTATCGCTCTACGCTAGTTTTGCTCAAGAAGAATCAAGATCAATGAGCGAAAACATCAAGTGGAAAATACGAAAAGATATGCAGGAGGGCAAACCTCCCTATAGCCGCGCACTTGGCTATGAAATAAAGAATCGGAAAGTGAGAATCATCCCCGCGGAAGCAGCGGTGGTAAAACTCATCTTCGCTTTGTACTTAAAGGGGAACGGTGAACTTTTGCTTGCGAGATATTTAAATAAACATGGATATAAAACGATTAATGGTAGCTCTTATCGAGTGAATAGCGTAAGCCAGATTCTTACAAACTCAAATTACACCGGCGACCTTCTTCTGCAAAAAACATACCGCCAAAACCACATGACAAAAAAGAAGATGAAAAATAAAGGCGAATTGACACAATATTTAGTTCATGGTAACCATCCTGCCATCGTTTCAAGAGAGGATTTTGATGAAGTGCAAAAGAGACTTTCAAAGAATTGCGTGCGCTTTAAGATTTCGACAAAAAAAGACACCTACCCCTTTAGCCACATGATCAAGTGCGTAGATTGCAACGGCTCTTATCGAAGAAGAAAATCCAATGGCAAGGTTTACTACCAATGCGGTAACAAGATAAATGCGGTTGGTATTCAATGCCACAATCAGCAAATTCCGGAAAGCGAGCTATATCGAATGGCCACTGAAGCGCTGGAGCTCAAAGAGTTTAACGAAGGCAAATTCAAAGAAAAAATCGACTTTCTGGTGGCACTTTTTAATCAAAAGGTGGAATTCCATTTTAAAGACGGAAGAACGGTTGTAAAGGAATGGAACTTCAAATCGAGGTCCGAATCCTGGACAGAGGAAATGAAAGAAAAAGCAAGAATCAATGGGGCCAAAGCTATGAAAGGAGAAAAACATGAACATAGAAGTTATCCCACAAAAAATCCACAAGGACACAAAACTATCGCTAGCAGCTGCTAAAAAAGTACAGGTAGCAGCATATGCGCGTGTTTCAACTGATAGTGATGAACAATACACATCCTTTGAAGCTCAAGTCAGTTATTACACGAAGAAAATTCAAGAAAATCCTCGATGGGAACTTGTTAAGGTTTATGCGGATGAAGGCATTTCCGGAACCTCAACAAAGAATCGAGAAGCCTTCCAAGACATGATCACCGATGCCAAAAACGGCAAGATAAACATGATCATCACCAAATCGGTATCAAGGTTTGCTCGGAACACAGTTGACTCAATCACAACGATTCGAAAATTAAAGGAAATCGGTGTTGGGGTAATCTTTGAAAAAGAAAACATCAATACGCTCGATTCTACTGGTGAATTATTGTTAACAATAATGTCGAGCTTAGCTCAGGAAGAATCGAGGTCGATTTCTGAGAACGTAACTTGGGGCATCAGAAAGCGAATGAGCGATGGAAAATACTCACTTGGATATAGCCGCTTTTTAGGATTTGAAAAAGGGAAAGACGGAAAACCCATAATTAATAAAGAAGAGGCCGAGATAGTAAAAAGAATTTATCGTGAGTATTTAGAAGGTAAATCGACTCATCAAATCGTTAGTGAATTAGAAGCAGATAAGATACCTACCCCAGCCAAAAAGGTGGATAAAGATGGGAATTTAATGTGTAACTGGCGCCCCTCAACAATCATTAGCATTTTAGCAAATGAAAAATATAAGGGTGATGCCTTACTCCAAAAAACATATGTCACCGATTTCTTATCGCATAAAGCCAAAAAGAATAACGGCGAATTAAGCCAGTATTACATTAAGGATTCACATGAAGCAATCATTCCTCCGGAAGAATGGGAAATGGTTCAGGTTGAAACCGCAAGAAGAAACAAACCTTCCTATAAGCATTCTGGTGCAACGGTCTTTTCGAGCAAAGTGGTATGCGGTGATTGCGGTGCTTATTATGGTCTGAAAGTTTGGCACTCAACCGATAAATATAGAAAAACCATTTATCAATGCAATCACAAGTTCAAACGCACAGAAAAATGTTCTACGCCCAATTTAAGCGAAGAGAGAATTAAGCAAGCGTTTATTGACTCCTTGAGCCAACTAGATAGAGCACAAGTTTTAGAAGACTGCAACCTAGCGATTGAAACATTAAGAAATGATGATACATCAGAGGTAAGAGTAAGAAGGCTAAATGCAGAAATTGAAGTAGTGGTTGAACTGGTCAAAAAGAATCCAAACATGGAGCAAGTTGAAATCGATGCCTATGTCACTAAATACGAAGACCTAGTCAAAAAGCTAAATGCCGAAGAGCATCGCCTAGAAAGCAAGTGTGCTGCAATTAAGCGGGTTGAGGTGTTCGCTGCGAACCTTAAAAACCTTGAGCCGATAATCGCTGAGTTCTCTCCGCGGTTATGGAACCTGCTGTTAGAAAAGGCAATCGTGGGCCGAGATGACACCATCAAGTTCGTTTACTACTCCGGTATCGAAAACACAGTAAAAATATAAAAACATCGATAAAATCTACATAATTTGTGGGTGGCTAATAAAAATGCGAGTGGCTAATAAAATTCGGAGTGGCTAATTTGTATTAAAATCGTCGTTTCAAGCCATCTAGAATGGTCAGGATTGATACA
>Ga0265294_10001115_pt1 | contig 36462 bp, 38 predicted proteins | sample MunlanPumphouse3_FD_192504 | JGI IMG/M metagenome (GOLD analysis project Ga0265294, IMG submission 192504) | Groundwater microbial communities from a municipal landfill in Southern Ontario, Canada - Pumphouse #3 | ecosystem: Environmental > Aquatic > Deep subsurface > Groundwater | place...
AACCAGCTTTTCGAGTTCCCAGACAGCAGAATCATCGTCTTTGCCACCTTCCGCGAAACGGTGAATCTTTTAGTGAAAAAGCTCAATGACCAGGGCATTGAAAGTTATCGGTTTGTTGGACAGGCAAGCCGCGACACCGAAAAAGGACTGTCCCAAAAAGAGCAGCTTGCAACCCTTTCCCAATTCAGGGAAGGCGCGTTTAAAGTGCTTGTCGCAACATCTGTTGGCGAAGAGGGACTTGATGTCCCCGCCACCGACCTCGTAATATTCTATGAAACGGTTCCCTCAGAGATCCGCAGTATTCAGCGAAGAGGCAGAACCGGACGGCATGGTGCAGGAAATATCATCGTCCTTGTAACAGAGGGAACCGCCGATGAAACCAACCGCTGGATCAGTCAGTCACGCGAGAAATCCATGGAAAAAAGCATCTCTTCACTGAAAAAGGCCCCTTATACAAGCTCCCCTGCATCGGGAGAAAAGCAGCAGCAGATGAGCATCATCGACTTTGATGGTGAACAAGAGCAGATGAACATCGACGATGACCACGAACCTGAAAAGAAGATCATCGCTGATGACCGCGAGACCTCATCTGCCGTGGTGGAATATCTCCACAAAAAGGAGACCGTCCGCCTTGAAATAGCCCGCCTTGAATACGGCGACTATGCCATCGGCGATCGGATGCTTGTCGAGAGAAAAACGACACGGGACTTTGTAGACACCCTCGTTGAACGGGATCTGCTGGGCCAGATAAAAAAGATGGCAGATGCCTGCGAACATCCGGTGCTGATCATTGAGGGAACCGACATCTATGCCCAAAGAAACATCGCGCCCAATGCCATCCGGGGGTCCCTTGCTGCTATCAGTGTACAGTTCGGTGTCTCGGTATTCATGGTTTCAGGGCCTGAAGAGACGGCAGAAATGCTTTATGTCCTCATGAACCGCGAACTGGGAGAACCATCGGCACGCCCGTCACTGCATCACCACAAGTCCTACCGCTCAGAACGCGAACACCTTGAATATATTCTCTCATCATTTCCCGGAATCGGCCCGCATCAGGCTCGGAGTCTTTTGGAACACTTTGGCTCTCTCTTTGCAGTATTATCTGCATCAGAACAAGAACTCAGAGAGGTGGAGGGAATTGGCCCGAAAATATCGGGAATTATTGCCACACTCTCTCATAAAAAATATTAATAGCTATTTAACCCTTTTTCAGCATCTGCAGGGCGTCAGTTCCTGCGCGTACTGCATCCATGTAGATTTTTGCATCTTCCGGACGTGAAGCGTCCATTGCCTTTACGCATAGTGCACAGATCGTTAGCTCCAGAGATTCGCATGCAGAGCCGGATAATTGTACAGGCTCCTTTTCTGCCTCATACTGAGAAACTAAGGGTTTTTCCGGCAATTTATCTAACTTAACCTCCGGAACTCCCGGTTTACCCAGCTCCATACAGACAACACAACATTGCTTGCCTTTAACGTCAAACATAGGCGCCCCACAGTCTTTGCAGGCGGTAGAAAGCATCTTTCCCCCATTCAACAAATAGGACGCCATCACTTCATCTTCAGTTTTCATGTATTGCCTCATCCTTCTTAACCATCTTATATATGCTATTACTAAAATGTATACTGCGAAGGTGAATAAAAATGGGTGACCCAGAAGTAACAATTAAAAACTGTATAATGATGCTCCAGCACATAATGGACGATAATACCATTCCGCGTAACATCAGAAGAGTCGCAGATGATACCCGCAAGGTGCTCGCCGATGATTCCCAGCAGCTTGGTCTGCGTGCAGCAACCGCGATATCAATAATTGATGAGATCAGTAATGATCCAAACATGCCGGTTCACGCCCGCACACGGATCTGGGAACTGGTCTCACAGTTAGAGACAATCCCTCTGGATTAATTTTTTTTATACTTTTCTCAATCGAAGGATTTTGGCTGTCTCTTGTCCGCCGATTTTAAGGGTGTCAGGTGCCAGTAGCAGGGTAAACCATGGATTTGTTCCTGTGGCCTCCTCACATCACGTTCTGTGAGCACTGGCTATCATCTGTCCGTCACCCGCATGTCATGGGAGGCGAACAGATTATGAATGAAGGCCAATACAGGCGGCATGAAGATGGGGCGTTTTTAAACCCCTATACCTGACCACAGCAAAAGTTCTCATCGAATGACACAACGGCAGGGAGAACCTCTCTCAAATCAGCAAACACGTCTTCAGTCGGGGGAGATGAACACATACAATCCGTCGCAAATATCAATTTCCCTCATTACCAAATCACCCTAAACCAAGAAGGATGCGAGAACAGGAATGCGAGCGGCAGAGGGGATATCCCTATTCTTCCGTCAGAAGGTCACAATAAGAAAAAAAACCCTTTTAATCCCCCATCATACCCGCTCTCAATGCAGGAATAATCAGTAGGGAAACGATGTGCAAAAAAAGAATGAATTAATAATCATTCATATCTTCGGTTTCATCATCTGACACCGTGTCAAACTCGGTCTCCGGTTCATCTTCATACTCAGTATCGGTTTCAGTATCAGACTCACGAACAGAACTGCTCTTAGATTCAGCCTCGATTCCACATTCATCCTGAACGGATTTAATGATGGTGAACCCGACAAGGCTGTCACCATCGTCGAGTTTCATAATCCTGACTCCCCGCGTCCCGCGTTTCTGGATAGAGATCTCTGATGCCGATGTCCGTATCACGATACCAGACTGGCTCATCAACAATATCTCATCATCATTAGAGACGGCCTTTGAAGAGACAACCCCCGCTGAGAAATCGGTCTGAATATTTCTGACACCCATCGTTGCACGTCCATGGCCCATGAACTCATCAAATTCAGTTCTCTTGCCATATCCGCGTTCGGTAATAGTCAGCAGGTGGTCTTTCTCAATCACCGCAATATCCTGCAGTTTATCACCATACCGAAGTTTGATACCGATGACACCCAGTGCATTTCTGTGCCGAACGGGAACTAACCCAATATTGAACCGCAGACTCTGCCCAAACCGCGTGGTAAGAATAAGATCACTCGTTGCATCAATACTCTTGACATGAGCAAGTTCATCATTCTCCCGAAGGGTGATTGCATTGATGCCATTGGCACGGGGACGGGAGAACTCTTTCTGAGGGATTTTGACGACCATGCCATCCCGTGTTGCAAAGAGGAAGAATTTATCATCACAGAACCCTGAAACCGGGATAATAGCCGTTATCCGCTCTTCATTAAGGTCAAGGAGATTCACAATCGCTTTTCCACGACCGGTTCTGCTTGCTTCCGGAATATCATACACCTTAAGCCAGTAAATTCTTCCGTCAGAGGTGAAACACAAGAGATAATCATGCGTGTTGGCAGTGAAAACCTTCTGGACAGCATCATCATCCTTTGTTGCCATGCCGATAATACCCCTTCCTCCGCGGCGCTGGGCACGGTAGGTCTCCAGAGGCATTGACTTAATGTAATTATCATCAGTCAGGGAAATGACCACTTCACGGTTCTCGATGAGGTCTTCCCGATTAAATTCGCCTTCATACGGAACAATCTTGGTTCTCCGGTCATTCCCATATTTCTCTCCAAGAGTTGTGATTTCTTCGCGGATAACCGCAAAGACGTTCTTGTCATCAGAGAGAATAGTGGTCAGGCGCCCAATCTCCTGATGCAGCATATCCTTTTCATCCAGAATCTTCTGATGTTCAAGGGCTGCAAGGCGGCGAAGCTGCATCTTGAGAATCGCATCTGCCTGAATAGCATCCAGACCAAACTTTTCAATCAATGCGAGGGAGGCCTCCTCACCCGTCTTTGATGCCCGGATGGTTGCGATGACCTCATCAATCCGGTCAAGGGCAAGTAAGAGCCCTTTCAGGATATGCTGGCGGTCTTCCGCTTTTCTGAGGTCAAACTCGGTACGTCGCCGCACCACTTCGCGACGGTGGTTAAGATATTCATTGATGATGGAACGCAGACCCAGTACTTTTGGCTGAACATCCACAATGGCCAGATTAATGATACCAAAGGTGCTTTCAAGAGAAGTGTGCTTATAGAGCTGATTTAAGATAGTGAGAGGCTGTGATGCACGCTTTAACTCAATGACAACACGAATCCCGTCCTTATCAGACTCATCACGGATATCACTGATTCCATCTATCTTCTTTTCATGGACAAGGGATGCCATCTGCTCAATCATCCGGGATTTATTGACCTGGAACGGAATCTCAGAGATGATAATGCGGGGTTTCTTTTCCTCATCTTCAATCTCTGCAACTCCCCGGAGACGGATCTTCCCTCTTCCATCGTGATACGCACCTTTAATGCCCGATGTACCCAGAATAACACCGCCGGTCGGGAAATCCGGACCCGGCATAATGGTCATCAGATCGTCAACGGTAATATCAGGATTATCAATCACCGCGGCTATTGCGCGTGAGACCTCCCTCAGATTGTGGGGGGCCATGTTGGTTGCCATACCAACCGCAATCCCGGTCGTTCCGTTCACTAAGAGGTTGGGGAATTTCCCCGGAAGAACCGACGGCTCTTTGAGGGATTCATCAAAATTCGGGACGAAGTCCACCGTCTCTTTATTGATGTCCTCTAACAGTTCTTCTGCAACCGGGTCAAGGCGTGCCTCAGTGTACCGCATTGCTGCTGCGGAATCGCCATCAATAGACCCAAAGTTACCCTGTCCTTCCACAAGCATGTGGCGGTAGGCAAACGGCTGAGCCATCTTAACGAGCGTGTCATAGATTGAGGAATCACCATGAGGGTGATACTTACCCATGACGTCTCCCACCACACGTGCACATTTTTTAAATGGCTTATCGTGGAAGTTCCCCATCTCGCCCATCGCAAAGAGCGTACGACGATGAACGGGCTTGAGACCGTCACGAACGTCAGGAATAGCGCGCCCGATGATGACACTCATCGCATAATCAATATAGGAGGATTTCATCTCCTGCTCAATATTGACCGAGATAATGCGACTTCTCTCTCCAGATTCTTTAGGTTCTTCAGATGTCAAGGTTCGTCACCTCCTTTGCATGGCGGCGGATGAAATCACGACGGGCACCGACATCACTGCCCATGAGCTTTTCAAAGATATCATTTGCATAACTCGCATCTTCAATATGCACCTTCTTAAGCACCCGTGATGCAGGTGCCATGGTGGTGTCCCAGAGCTGCTGGGCGTTCATTTCACCCAGACCCTTGTAACGCTGGATGTGCGTGCCTTTCTCTCCCAGCTCCGCTGCATACTCCCGCATCTCGTCTTCAGTGTATGCATAATACTCGGTTTTACCCCGTGCAACGCGGTAGAGAGGCGGTTGAGCGATATAGATATAACCTTCTTCAATCAGTTGTGGCATGTAGCGATAGAAGAACGTTAAGAGAAGCGTACAGATGTGGGCGCCATCAACATCCGCATCAGTCATGAGAATGATATGGTGATACCGGCAACGCTGAACATCGAATGTTTCTGCAATGCCGGTTCCGATAGCAGAGATTAATGTCTGAATTTCGATATTCTTCAGAATTTTAACCGGATTTGCCTTCTCGACATTCAGGATTTTTCCTTTTAACGGAAGAATTGCCTGGAACTTACGGTCTCTTCCCTGTTTAGCAGAACCGCCTGCAGAATCTCCTTCCACAATATAAATTTCACTCTTCGACGGGTCCCGCTCGGAACAGTCAGCAAGTTTCCCCGGAAGACCGGAACTTTCAAGGGTGCTCTTTCTGCGGGCAAGTTCACGAGCTTTCTTTGCTGCTTCACGGGCCCTTGCCGCGGTCTTGGCTTTTTCGATGATAACCTGAATAACCTTGGGGTTCTCTTCGAAATAGGTTGAAAGAGACTGATACACCAGCGAATCCACAATACCCCGAATGTTTGAATTCCCCAGTTTGGTTTTTGTCTGTCCTTCAAACTGTGGTTCAGCTACCTTAATAGCAATAATGGCATTCAGACCTTCGCGGACATCCTCGCCCCGCAGAGGAACCGAGATGTCCTTTAACAAATTATTATTCCGTGCAACGGTGTTTATCGAACGGGTAAGGGCACTTCTGAATCCTTCAAGATGGGTACCTCCTTCAATGGTGTTGACGCTGTTGACAAAGGTCAGCATTGTTTCGTTATAGGCAGAGGTATACTGTAGCGCTACCTCAACCTCCACCTTGTTTGCCTCATCACGGGATTCCAGATAGATAACATCATGGTGAATTACTTCCTTTTCACCAATAATGTAGGTCACAAATTCACTGATGCCGCCCTCGTAATGGAACGTATCTGTGTCCCCGGTTCGTTCGTCATGAATGGTTATCGATATGCCCTTATTCAGATATGCAAGCTCACGCATCCGATAACTCAGTCTGTCATAATCAAAGTCAAGCGTCTCAAAGATTGCAGGGTCTGGTTTGAAACAGATGATTGTGCCCCGTTTATGCTCTCCTTTATTCTGATCGCATTCCGTAAGCGGCATCGTGAGAAGACCTTTCTGGAAGGCAATGGAATAGATTTTGCCATCCCGGAATACGGTTGCAGAAAGTTCAGATGAAAGCGCATTGACAACCGACACACCAACTCCGTGAAGACCACCAGAGACCTGATATGTTGACTTATCAAATTTCCCTCCTGCGTGGAGAACCGTTAACACGACCTCAATTGCACTCTTCTTGTATCTGGGCATCATGTCAACAGGGATACCCCGTCCATTGTCCTCAACAATGCAAGCACCGTCTTCGGTCAGGGTGACAGAGATAGTATCACAAAATCCACCCAGTGCTTCATCAATTGCATTGTCGACGACCTCGTAGACAATATGGTGCAGTCCCCGTTCATTCGTACTGCCGATATACATCGCAGGACGTTTCCTGACGGCCTCAAGCCCTTCAAGAACGGTGATGTTGCTGCCCGTGTATCCGTCTTTTTCAGCCATCAGGAAAACTCCTGAATAATGCTGTTAATTCGGGATACATCATTCATTTTTTTCATAACCACCATTAAAACCTCAAGCTATGACAGAATCAAAAATGTCAATTAAATTAGTCATAATAATATTGGCTTTTGACGACATTAATGATTGCTTAATCTCGCATTTCCCGTTCAGTCATACTTACCGACATGGGGATCTGCGATGCCAAGGTGAAGGTCAATTGCAACCACCAGTCTTTTGAGAATGCGAATTACCGATTGGGCATCCTCTTTATCCATGCGCCCACCCTGATGCCACATAATATTTTTCCGGAGCATTGTCACCAGTTCTTCGACATCCGTCCCCAAAAACTGTTCAGGAACCTGAAACTCGGTCATATGATCACTGACACCGGCCCAGGCCTGTTCCGGCGGCAGGGCAAAATGCTTGCTGATCAACATGATATTCGTGATAAATCCCCGGCCAAATTCACTTTCCATAGCATAACCTCATCATACAACATGAAAAAAATGCTGGCGTGAACTATCTTAAATAAAGACCACAAAAAAATGAGTTTCTATCTCCAACCACCAAAAAGAAGGCTTCTGAGCTCTGACTTTGCAACGTTCCCTGCCAACCGGAAGATGGTGGGATTTTTCAGCAACCGCAGCATCAGCTCTTTTGGCCGGTCCATATCCCCATATTCAACAATCACCCGCTTCATCTCGGGGGTGTTCAGCGCCCGGCAGACATCATCGATATCATTCGCGGATACCTTTGGCCGCATTTCAAGGAACCGGTAGCCAAAATCCAGTTCTTTCCCAAAGTCATTTTTCCACGCGGATTCGTATGGGGCAAGGGCTGAATCATCAAACCGGTCCTTTTCACAGCAGACAGACGCCACATCTGCTGCATACCGGGACGAACGAACACCGGTATACACGCCTCCACCCGACGTGGGTTTTGCAAATCCGGCTGCATCACCCACAAACAACGTGCGTACACCATACGTTCGGGGCATCACACCCATCGGGATGGTGCCCGTCACCTGATGCAGGCATGAATCGCCAAATTGACTGACAAATGAGGAAAAACGACTTGGCACATCTGCTCCTCCGGAAAGACCCACCCTCGCCCTGCCTTCTCCGGCAGGGATTACCCACCCAAAAAAATCCGGGGAGGCATCTGGATAGAGATGCACAAAGGAGGTGTCTATTTCATAGGGAATGTCAGCCTGAATACCGGAATAAAACCGCATAGGTGGTTTCATGCCCCGAATGGTTCTGATGTGGCTGCGTGGCCCGTCTGCTGCAATGAGAAGGCGAAACGGAATCTCGCGGTGACCATCGACTCCCTTCGTTAAGAGCACATTGTCCCGGATATCAGATGCATATGTTTTGACCATGATATCGGCACCGGCGGATACCGCATTCTCTGCCATCTCTCGGTCAAGGACCGCTCTGTCCACCACAAGAGCCTTTGTTTTGCCCGCATCAAAATTCAGTTCACACCCTTTGGAAGAGTGAAGCGTGGCACCCCGCACCGTCTGAATAACTGATTTTGATGATACGTCACACTCTGCAAACGCATTCTCGCTCAGAAGACCCGCACACTGAACCGGATATCCAATCGTTGCATGCTCTTCTACCATAAGTGTCCGGAGCCCCGCCATCGCACAGTATCGTGCCGCTGCAGACCCCGCAGGCCCTGCACCAACAACAATCACATCGTACATTACCATTCAATAGGTATCATTCATGGATAATAACTAGGAAAATACAATCACAATTCTGGTATTCAATCGGTGAAGAGGTATAATACCCGTTAAAGTTCACTACTAGAGTATCGATGAAAGATGAAGCCGATTTTAAGTGGAAACAATGCCTGATTATTCGCAGTGATGTCAAGATGAGCTGTGGCAAAAAGTGTGCACAACTCGCTCATGCGGCGGTTGGAGCGTATGAAACGTCTGATAAAATCACGCAAAAAAAATGGTTTCATGAAGGGATGAAGAAGGTGATACTGAAAGCCCCCACTCTTCGTGACCTCTACGAGATCAAGACCCATGCCGAGATGGCAGGTATAGCAACTTCACTTATCACGGATGCAGGCCGAACCGAGGTCGAACCCGGCACGGTAACCGCTCTTGGACTGGGTCCGGCGCTCTCTGTGGAGTTGGACAAAATAACCGGAGAACTGCAGCTCTTATGAAACAATCACCCTATCCTGTAGAACAGATACTCGGGATGCACTATTATGTCTGTGAGAATGAAGGCATTCAGGGCGTTTTGCGCGAACAAGCAGAAGACTTCATTGTGCATGAAATAAACGACCCGGTCGAATCAGCCCCATCATCCGGTAAATATCTGATCTGTAAACTGGAAAAGAAAAACTGGGAGCTCCAGCGTCTGGTAAAGGAGATTGCAAAAATACTCGGTGTGAGTCACCGCCGGATATCGTGGGCAGGAACGAAGGACAAACATGCCGTCACCACCCAGCTGATATCCCTGTACGACATCTCTGAAACCGATATCGAAAATATCCACCTGAAAGACGTCACTCTGACGCCTGTTGGCAAATCTGATCAGCAGTTATCACTGGGAGACCTGCAGGGAAACCGGTTTGAAATCACCCTGCGCTCATGCGTATCAGACGACCTTGCAGGCACAGTCGCGCAAACAGATGCCTGTGTCAAAACAGGAGTCCCTAACTATTTCGGCATTCAGCGATTTGGTGTTCAGCGTCCTGTCACCCATCTGGTAGGAAAACAGATTCTCTTGGGAGATTACCGGGAAGCGGTCAGGACATATGTGGGATTCCCATCGGACGGAGAGTCGGAGGATGTTGCAACAGCACGAACGGATTACCTCTCGGACAATGACCCAAAAATTGCACTGGAACGTCTTCCGGTTCAGATGAGGTATGAACGCGCCATTCTTCATCATCTTATAGAAAAACCCGATGATTTTGAAGGTGCCCTCAGATCGATTCCGCCAAAACTTCTTTCCATGTTTGTTTCAGCCTACCAGTCATGGCTTTTTAACATGGGTCTTTCGCACAGAATTGGCATGGGATACACTCTGTCAGAACCGGTATTAGGAGACCGAATCCTGTTTCAAACAGGAAAAACTGACATCATCACCGAATCAAACGCGGCACAGGCAACGGTGCTCATAAAACGCGGTCGTGCCACCATTTGTCTTGAGATGCCGGGCGAAAAAACTGTTCCCACCGAAAGCCTCTCTGAAAAATATATTACCGACCTGATGGAAGCAGACGGCATATCCTATGCATCATTTCAAAAAGTATGGGAATTAACCGGCATGTCGTTTAAAGGAGCGGTTCGCGTAATCAGCGTCAGCACCACCGTTACATCTGAGGTATGTGACGATACGGTCCGTCTCTCATTCTCACTGGGGCCGGGGCAGTATGCAACCACCATCTGCAGGGAATATATGAAGGCAGACCCCGTCCGGATGATCTAAAAAATAGTAGGGAAATCTCAGCGATATGCAGATACGGCATTAATTGCGTCGAAGAGATTCCCCATCTTATCAACCATTCCGATGGTGAGTGCGTAATCTCCGCGGATGGGGCGTGCGTCCTCAATGAGCGAACGGTCCACGCCCCGCTGGGTGACAACATCATTGATAAACAACTCAGAACTCTCGTTCACAAACCGCTGAAGATACTCTCGTTCGTCATCGGTGAGTCCCCGGAATGTGGACGTAATATCTTTTTTATCCCCGGATTTGAGCACTTCGACTGAGACACCTTCATCTTTGAGTGATTTACTGTAATCATAAATCGTCCATATGGTGCCGATACTGCCAGTTGTCGTATCAGGACTTGCGTAGATAACATTCGCGTGGGAACTGATGTGATACGCAGCAGAGGTTGCCATTTCCCCCATAGAGGCAAAGACCGGTTTTCTCAATTTAGCATACTCGATATCACGGATAATTTCCTGTGCCGCAGCAGGTGAACCTCCGGGACTATTCACCCTAAGAACAATTCCCTTAACAAGCGGGTCATCTGCTGATGCACGCAATTCGCGGCCAATATATTCACTGCCGGCATATCCGTTTCCGTTTACATTTGCCGTAACGATACTGCCTTCCACACGAATGACCGAGATGCGGTAATCTTCTGAGTATGTCCACACTGCAACAAACATAATCGCTAAAATAACAAATGCAGTTATTCCTCCCAGAAAAAAGTATTTCAGCCAGCCCCGGCGCATTTTTTTTTGGTTAATTCGGTTTACTTCCCCTGAAAGCCAACTCATAATTTTTACTCACTCAATAAAGAATATCATACTCAGTAATCAGATTCTTGCCACACATATAGTGGTTTTTCAGGCTCAGGTGAAACATTTCATCCACCGAATTAATGTGCATGCCGCCAACAAGAGAAGGTGTGTCAGCTCCCCCAACAATAAACGGAAGGTGTATGAGTCGTATCTCGTCTACGAGTCCGTTTTTTAGCATAAAATAATTCAGTGTCGGACCTCCCTCAACCATCAGTTTTTTGATCTGATAGTGTTCATAGAGGAGGGTCATCAGAAGCGGATAATCAATATCACTTTTCCCTGCGACAAGCACATCGACACCTTTCTTCCGAAGTGCTTCTACCCGCTCAGGAGGTGCCGCCTCAGACACTGCGATCACGGTCTTTGCAGCAGGCCCCAGAACATTTGAATCAAGAGGGATATCGGCATTCCTGTTCGGGATAACCCGAATGGGATTTTTACCTTCAACAAGCCTGACCGTAAGATTTGAGTTATCAATCCGGATGGTATTTGACCCCACCATGATTGCATCATATTCAGCCCGGGTCTTGTGAAGCAGCACCTCGGTTTCCGGATCCATAAACTGCATGAGAATCTTGCTTGATGCACCTTTCCAGAGCGTGAGTTTTCCATCAACGGTCATCTCTGACATAATGAGAACATGTGGGCGGGTTATCTTATTTTTCATATAGTACCCCAATTACCTCTATTTTTAATCTGTATGTGCAATTAATGTAGTTATACAATAGGTATCCTGTCAGGAAAAATACCTTACCATCACCGTCCATTTGAAAATTACGTGTTAACAAAGAATTATACCCTTAATCTCCCCATCTTTGTATACGATAATGAATATTACAGCTCTTAGACCCCGTGCAATAAAAATGCTTGATCCTGTTGCGCATGCCTGTGCTAAGACAGGAATTACGCCCAATCAACTAACATCGCTTGCAATCCTGTCAGGTATTGCATGCGCTGTTCTCTATGCAAACCGGATGTTTGTAGCCGGAAGCCTGATGCTATTTTTATCGGCTATACTTGATCTTGTAGATGGCAGCGTAGCGCGAATTAATAATAAAACCAGCGATTTTGGGGCCGTTTTTGACTGGATCGCCGACAAATATATCGATGCACTTGCGCTTTTGGGGATAGGAATCTCAGGTATTGCCATCATCTCCAATATTATTTCGGTGAATGGATTTCCCGCACATACCTTGGATTTTACGATAGTTGCAATCGCCATCATCGGTTCTCTGATGAACACTTTTATAAAAACCGTTGTGTATGCTGAAATCGGCTATGATGCCCGTGAGGATGGTAAGATCGCTGACCCCCTCGAAGGCGTAGGTTTTTTTGGCCGTCCGGAGACGCTGATTGTTCTTATTATTGGTGGCGTCAGCGGATTCATATGGATTTCAGCGATTATCGTGGCTCTCTGCACCAATCTTTCAGCAATTCAAAGAATCATATATCTTTACCGAACCATCCCCTGATTTTTTTCATAAATAAATCAATAATCCCGGCCATTTCTTCTGCAAGCCGGGGATTTATCCGGAAGAGCAGATACGCAATTCCAATAAACGCAAACAATGCGCCTATTTCTGCAAATACATTATGCGCCCAGAAGAAGCTTTCAAACCCCATCTGACCATTTGATGCTATCTCAGGGAGATACGGGAACCACTGCTTGCCATATGCCATGATAACAAAGACATTTCGCAGGATGTTTAACACAAAAATGGGTATTACCACAACAAGGAACGACAGGATTTTTTGCATCCGGGAAGACCGAATCGCCCAGGCAACACCCAACATGATTGCCATGCCCTGAATACCGGTGCATGCAAGAATTATTTCAACGCGAAACAGGTCTACCCTGAACATGTTCCATTCAACCAGTTCATAGGGAAATTCAATCCCGGTAAATATCGCTGCAAGCAGATCAATATTTAGCGCGATAAGCCAGTCGGCAAGCGCGGGCACGAGCATAAATGGTGCAAATATGACATACGCAATACCTGCCATCCGGCTCAGAGTAATGCTTGATTCATTTTCTTCCAGAAGTTTGGGGACGATGATAACCAAAAACGGTATGCCAAGAAAGGCGGCAACCGGATACATGAAATTATTTTCAATACTATATTCAGGGAAATTTGCAAAAAGAACTGCGATGATACTGATCCAGCCAGCAATGGCAAAATATTTTCTGTAATCTGTTGGCAAGAGAAACAGAAGAAATGCTATAAAGGATATGAGTACAAAAATTTCCTGCATTCCTTTCTATTCTCCATATACCTTGAAATAATTTTCATATTTTGCAATTTGAAGGGGACCCGTATATTCCATATCTTAATCTGACCTTACATCCAATAATTATCAGATGAATTTCTGTCCCAAATGTAAATCACTCATGGTATGTACAGATGGCCACTTTCGGTGTAAAAAATGTGGTCACACCGAAGAACCTTCCGAAGAGATAAAATTTTGTACGAAACTGGTGAACAAGGATATCGTCATCATTGATGAACCTGATCAGATAAGAACTCTTCCCACAGTATCCGCAAAATGCCCGGAATGTGGCAATGACATTGCAGAATGGTGGCTAAGGCAACTCAGGTCAGCAGATGAGTCAGAGACACGATTCTACCGTTGTATTGCCTGCAAATACACCTGGCGCGAATACGACTAACCAAAAAAATAAAAATATTTTGCTTTTTTTACAGCAGACCAGGTGCTTTAACCCGGAACTGCTGCCAGAGTACTCTTCCAATCACCCTGAAGGTGAAGTCCAGTTCCTCAAAGCTCGGGATCGAGTTCTGACGCAGAAGTTTTCTGCCGCGGTCCATGGAAGCTCCTCCCAGAAGTGAACAGATAATCCGCTTTTCAGTATTGCCGGAGAACTTCAGAATCTGATTTGCAAGCTGTTCTGACCCCAGAATGTTGTTCGGGAACCCGATGATAAAGCACATGTCCCAGAGATCGTCGTGTTTCGCGAGCACCTCAAAGGTCTGCTCAAACCTGCGCTCGGAAGCGTCACCCAACAGATCCACAGGATTGCCTTTATTCCAGAATTCAGGCAGGAACTGATCCATCTCTGCAATAACCTCCGCAGGCAGATCTACAATATCAATACCATACCGTTCAGAGTAATCAGACGAAAGCACCGCAAATCCACCCGCATTTGTTACCACAACAGCGCGTGAACCCTTTGGATATCTCTTAGGGTGCGATAGCATCTCTGCAGCAAGGAACGCTCCGGTCAGAGTATGAACGGAAAGGACACCTGAGCGCCGGAATGCTTCCATATAGACATCATACGAGCCGGAAAGGGATCCGGTATGGGAAGCAGCAGCCTTTGAACCACGGTCTGAAGAACCGGATTTAATGGCAATAATGGGCTTTGTCTTTGAAACCTCACTTGCAACTTTCATAAAGGCCTTACCATCACTGATCTGCTCGATGTACATGATAATTGCCTTGGTGTTCGGGTCACGCTCAACCCAGCGCATGTAATCAAAGAAGTTGAGATCAGACTGATTTCCTACGGAAACTACCGCCGAAAAACCGATATCCTCTGAAAGACTCCAGTCCACAACCGTATTTACAATCGCACCACTCTGCGAAAGAAATGCAATCTTGCCGGGTCGGGGAGACTGGTGGACATAGGTCGTATCAAGACCGCGGGGCGGAACAATGAGCCCGAGACAGTTTGGCCCGACAATACGGGTGCCATACCTGTTTGCTATCGCGACAACACGTTCTTCAAGGGCTTTGCCTTCTTCACCCATCTCCTTGAATCCCGCAGTGATGATAACCGCAATATTGACGCCTTTCTGACCACATTCTTCTACGACCTGAGGCACATACATTGCGGGAACAGTGATGACTGCCATATCAACCGGTGAGGGAATATCACCAATGGTTGGATATGCCTTCAAACCCTGAATCGTGTCGCGCTTATTGTTTACCGGATAGAGTTGACCAGGGAAATGCAGAAGATTGTGCATCACCGCATAGCCCATCTTTGTGGGGTCATCAGATGCGCCGATGATGGCGACTGACCGCGGATTAAAGTATTCAGGGGGAACATCAGGACGTTCCGGCTTTTCAACCACATCCTTATTATCCGCCATGACAATGCGCGAATCGACAGCACAGGCACCTGATTCGTAGAGACGGAGAGGATTTATGTCAAACTCTTTTATCTGCTCATGTTCCTCAAATAATCTGCAGACATCCAAAATTATTTTTACCAGTGTCTCTTCATCTTTTGGTTTGGAACCACGGTATCCGGAGATCAAAGGATAACTTCTGATCTCTTTCACCATTTCCCTCACATCAGCTTCGGTTATCGGAAGAATCCTCAGGGTCACATCCTTCATCAGCTCAACAAGCGTGCCACCCGCCCCAAAGGTGATAACCTTGCCAAAGGTAGGATCTGTTTTTCCGCCGATGATCAACTCAAGACCGGGTTCTGCCTGTTCTTCGATGATGACCCCTTCAATTTTTGCCTTTGGATTGTATTCCTTGACACTGGTCACAATCCTGTTAAAAGCAGCCTGAGCCCCTTCCTTTGTCCCGATGCTGGTGACAACCCCTCCGGAGTCACTCTTGTGAATAATCTGCGGTGAAACGATCTTCATCACAACAGGAAATCCAATACTTTCTGCAACATCTCCTGCTTCTTCTGCAGTGGTTACGATCTTAAACGCAGGTACAGGGACACCATACTTTCCAAGGATCTCATACCCTTCTGCTTCACTTAACATCCATTCCTTCATTTATGCCATCCTCACGTATCAGAACATACCAATAATTTTTAAGAATACTACAACAAATGACGAATTCCGTTTCGTCATGTCTTGATAATTTTGTTTGATCGTCATATACATATATGTTTGTAATAGTTAATCGTGTCAAATACGGGAATTACACACAAAACAAAATGATTTTAATCGTTGGAATAAATTGATTAGTGTTTCAGATGCGTGATAGACCATGACAAATTCTACGGAAACCCCCGGATACTCTCAAAAAGTGTATAAACCGGCCCAGGAATATCGAGACGACGCAAGAATTAAAGACTACGCCCTGTCATACGCAAATTTTGAGAAAGACCCGGAGGACTTCTGGAGGCGCGTCGCCTCAGATCTCCTCTGGTTCAAACCATGGGACAAAGTCAAAGAATGGGATTATCCCCACGCAAAGTGGTTTGTAAATGCCAAATGCAACATCACCTACAATTGTCTGGAACGTCATCTCAAGAACAACCGGCGAAATAAAGTAGCCCTTTTCTGGCATGGAGAAGACGAAACTGAGAAGATTTACACCTATGACCGGCTGTACAAGGCAGTGATGCAGTTTGCAAATGCATTAAAAAACCTTCATGTCGGAAAGGGGGATGTCGTATGCATTTACATGCCCACGGTGCCTGAACAGATCATCGCCATGCTTGCCTGCGCACGTATCGGTGCGATACACACCGTTGTGTTCGCCGGATATGGTGCATCAGCACTCAACGAACGTATTGTCGGTTCAGGTGCAAAAATTGTGATCACGGCAGATGTGGCATTCAGGAGGGGACGAACCATACCCCTTAAACCGATTGTCGAAGAGGCACTCATCCATGCACCCAGTGTTGAGCGGGTGGTTGTGCTCCGTATTCAGGACCCGCCTACCGCTCTTCTGGATGATTTTGAGGTGGACTTCTACGAGATAATGAAGAAGGCAGATAAAGAATGTCCGCCGGAAGAGATGGACGCTGAAGACACCCTCTTCATTCTCTATACATCAGGTACAACGGGCGCTCCAAAAGGCATTGTCCATACGTGCGGGGGCTATATGGTCGGCGCCTATTACACCACCAAATATGTCCTTAACGTCAAGGATGATGACGTATATTGGTGTACCGCAGACCCCGGGTGGATCACCGGACACACATACGCGATATATGGCCCTCTCCTTCTGGGTTCAACCATCTTCATGACGGAACATACCCCAGATTACCCTGACCTCGGCATCTGGTGGCATTTGATTGAAGCATATGGCATCAACGTGTTTTATACCGCCCCGACTGCTATCCGAATGTTTATGCGGTATGGCGAGACGTGGCCAAATAAATATGATCTCAGTTCTCTGCGTATTCTTGCATCCGTTGGAGAACCCCTGAATCCTGAAGCATTTGAATGGTTCTACCATGTGATAGGAAAGGAAAAATGCCCCATCATTGATACTTGGTGGCAGACTGAGACCGGAAGTCACATGATCACCACGCTTGCAGGAGAGGATATGAAACCCGGATATGTAGGAAAACCGATTCCGGGAATCACTGCAGATGTGTTTGATAAAGAAGGAAACCCTGTGCCCCCCAATCAGGCGGGGTATCTTGCAATCACCAACCCCTGGCCATCCATGATGCGACGGGTCCATAATGACGAGGAACGATACAAGACCTATTGGAATTCGAAGGATTGCCAGTATTACAGCACAAATGACCTCGCGATAAAAGATGAAGACGGCTATATCATGATCATTGGCCGATCAGATGATCTGATCATCGTAAGCGGCCACAATATCGGGTCAACAGAGGTCGAGAGTGCCCTGATTTCCCATCATGCGGTAGCTGAAGCTGCTGCCATCGGAAAGCCCGATCCGGTGACGGGGAATCAGGTAAAGGTATTTGTCATTCTTATTGAGGGGACGACTGTTACCGAAAAGCTGATTCATGATCTCAAATACCATGTCCGGCAGACACTGGGACCCATTGCGGTACCCGCTGAGATTGAATTTGTTGACTCATTACCCAAGACCAGAAGCGGAAAAATCATGCGTCGGGTCCTGAAAGCAAAGGAGATGGGAATCGACCCGGGAGACATCTCTACACTGGATGAGTAATCAGGCAACCATTTATATACTTTTTAAATCCTTTTATATACTACATGAAGGCCAAACCAGAGAAGTCTTTGAAACCTGTTCCCGAAGAGATTGTCAAACGCACTCCGGAGGAGTCTTTGAAAATAGAAAATATCGTTGCGTCTGCAAAGGTTGCAGAATCTCTTGATCTACAAGTGGTTTCATCTCAGATTAAAGATGCTGAATACAATAAAAAGCGGTTCCCCGGCGTTGTTCTCCGTATGCAGGATCCAAAGATAGCTGCACTTGTATTTGGTTCCGGCAAGGTCGTTCTTACCGGTGCAAAGAGTTTAGACAGCCTCACACGGGGTCTTGAAATTCTGGGAAATCTTCTGAGAGGTCTTGATATTGAAATTTCAGAGAAACTTGAATACAAGGTGCAGAATATTGTTACCTCAGCAGATCTTGGAGTACCAATTAACCTCAACAAGATCGCGGTCGGGTTCAACCTTGACCGGATTGAGTATGAACCGGAACAGTTCCCGGGACTCGTCTACCGTCTTGAAGAACCTAAGGTGGTAGTTCTTTTGTTTGGGTCAGGCAAACTGATCATTACCGGCGGAAAGGTGACAGAAGACGCCAAAGGTGCAGTCAGAAAAATAATATCTGATCTTTCTAATCTCGGCCTGATGTAGGCCCTAAATCCTTTTTTTTCTCGTTCCTGTTTCAGTAATAATCCTGATGATACATACAAGAATGTATTTATAGTATTTTGAATAATTAAACTTGTATTCTCGGTGGGAAATATGAGAATGGAAAAAGTTATGGTCTTCACCGAAGAAGACGAAGAGTTTTCAAATCTTCTTACTGAACTGGGGTTGAAACGAAATGTTGCCAAGGTGCTCATTTACCTTGCAATGACAGAAGAGGCAACCTCACGGGAGATTGAACGAAGCAGCGATCTTCGCCAGCCGGAAGTCAGCATTGCAATGCGCACTTTAAAAGAGAATGAATGGATACAAAGCCGGGAATCTAAAGCAGAAAGTAAAGGACGACCCGTTAAAATTTACTGTCTTTCAAAACCCATCTCAGAAATAATGGATATGATTGAGAAAAACAAACGGGAAGAAGTTGAAAATCAGTTAAAGGTGATTGAGAAGATACGGATTCACCTTCAAAATCAGCAAACGGTTTAATGTAACATTATTTCTGCTGATTCTCTATTTCCAATTATTATTTTTGATTTTCCCGTAAATTCCGCAAAGATGCCACAAGACAGCACACCGGGGATATTGTTTATCTGAATCTCAAGTGCAAGCGGGTCGGTAATTTTAGCAAAGGTGCAGTCAATAATCCAGTTTCCATTGTCGGTAATAACCGGCCCATCTTTTTTCACTCCTTCACGCACCTGAGGATTACCGTTCATCTCACGGAGTCGTTTTGCGGCGAGTGTTGCCGCAGACGCGATGACCTCGATAGGAACCGGTGCGGATAACTGTGATGTCATCTTACTTGCATCGGCAACAACAACAAAGAGACGGCATGCAGACGCGACACATCGTTCCTGAGTCTGTGCAGCACCCCTTCCCTTGATGAGATTCCCTTTCGGGTCTATTTGATCCGCGCCGTCAATTGCTATATCCAGTTCCGTGTAGTCATGCAGGGTTGCAAGAGGAATCCCATAGGCACGCGCCCGACACTCGGCCTGATAGGAGGTTGGAATTCCGACAATCTTCATGCCGTTTTTTATTTTTTCGGCGAGTATCTCCATTGCGTAAAAAACCGTTGAACCGGTGCCAAGTCCGACAACCATGCCGTCTTTAACCAGTTCTGCGGCATAATATCCCGCATGTTTCTTTGAGAGAATCTGATCTGATTCTGTAGCCGATGGAACAGTCATACCCATGATATTGTACTCTCAACAGGTAAATGGGTACCATATTCTTTCCGCGAACAGATGGAATAATTCGGATAAATAATTAGTCGGAGTGAGCGGTTTTATTCCCCTTACATTGAATGCGCCGATTTAAGAAACGGTGAATCAGATTGGAAGTCTAATATAAAAAAAGATAACCCCGAAAATACAATCGGTTTTCGATTGGAAAAAAAGTTAATTCAGGATAACAGACCCTGCAATTCTGAGTTTTCCGCCATCCAGATGATGAATAACGGCTTTTTCACCCGGAAGATAGGCAATATCCTTTTCCAGCTTAATCACAACATGAGAGGAGTGCCAGTCAGCGTCATTTTTAACCGAGACTATTTTTCCGGTAACAAACTGCGTCCACAGACCGATATGCACGACAAGACCCTCGCGCAGGGGTTCAGGCCAGAACCGGATTATTTTTGCTCGACCGGTTACATCAGAGGTCACTTTTATCGAGGAGTCGGTTGTCAGCACCATACCGCGCTCAAGCGCCTCAGCATCGATATTTTTAAGCGCTAGTCCTACACGGTCTGTCTGATATGCTTCTTTTGCATCTGCATCATGTTTCTGAATCGACCGAATCTGGCAGGTCATTTCGCCGGGAAGCACTTTCACCATGTCATGCTGATGAATGGTTCCTTTCTCAACACTACCAAGGACGACGGTACCAATTCCTTTTACATTGAATGCATGATCTATCATTACAAACCCGGTGGCGGGAATGGGGTCAGGGTACGTAATCTCTGCCGCCATCGTCAAGAACCGTTCACGAAGCGCGATGGGATCGTCTTCTACAAATTCATATCCTTCCAGAACCGTGCCACGAATAAGGGGCGCAATCTGTGATGGGTCAAGATAATTCTGCAGCACGATCATACCTTTCGTAACGCCCATGACATCGAGCATGATAACCATCTCACCGAGCATCGGCGTGATCGCATCTATCACCACCAATGCGGCATCCGACATGGCAACCGCATAGTAGAGGGGTGCCAACCGGTCAGGATACCGCGTTGCTTCGATCATCGTTACCGTGTCATCATCCTTCTTCAGATTCACAAAGGTAATATCAGATTCTGTGCCTGCTTTACCAATATTTTTTGCGTACCCATGAGGTCCGAGTACAGCGATATTTAGATTCGGCATCGTGCTAAAAGAATGGTGATGTAAGGGAGATGAGTCTTTGTATTACCGCGGATTATTTATGCGCGAAATACGCTGAAACCCCGGTTTCAGATACCTCATCAATCCGCGCAAATCCTACCCGCTCAAACTGAACAACCGCATTCAGTTCGCGGGTGACGACAGGTTCACAAAGCCCTTCGATTGTACCCTCAGGCGTATGCAGCATACATCTGAGCGCCTGTTCGCGAGGAAGCCACTGAACAATACGTGCATGCTCTGTTCGTGCAGCATCCAAAGAATCACCACAGTATTCCAGAGAAAAGCCATCGGGAGTCTCTGTTACCCGGACATTAAAGAGATCCTTAAGCCTGAGCATTTTGCCATCCTCAAGCTCATCTCCCGGCAGATACACCGCACCCGTAAACCGCAACGAACGAGTGCCCTGTGCTTCATCATTGGGGTTAACAAGAGGATGTGCAATGTGCTCTGTCGCGCCAGATATATGGCATAACACCGGGGTTGGAACAAAGAAATACCGGCTTGCTATCGGGTCGACAATCGCTTTATTCGCGGCAAACAGATTATCCCACGAGAAATTGATATCGGTCTGGCCAATGCCAATATCAATCATTGCATTCCTGACCGCCTCAGGAGAGAAACCTCTGCGTGCAATTGCCCGCAGTGTGCCAAGATGAATGTCATCCCAGCCGGTAAACTCCCCTGAGGCAATACCCGCCTTCATGGCCGATGTGGAAAGCACAATGTCCTCTATTGACATCCTGCCATAATGGAAATAGGTGGGCTGTTCCCAACCAAAATAATCATAAATGTACTTCTGCCGGCGGGTGTTTGCGATATGGTCCTTGCCGCGGATGACATGAGTCATACCCAGCAGATGATCGTCAACAGCTACCGAGAAGTTCATCAGAGGATATACGCGTGCATGACACCGCGGATGGGGGGTATCTGCCACAATTCTAAAGATAGAGAACTCACGCATGGCCGGGTCAGGATGCTCGATATCCGTCTTTACCCGGACGGTTATCTGCCCTTCCTCAAACTTACCTGCAAGCATATCCTTCCAGAGCGAGAGATTCTCGGGAACCGTATGATTTCTGCACGGGCATGCCTGTTTGGTGTTTTTCAAATCCCTGAATATCTCTGCATCACAGGTGCACAGATACGCACCACCCATCGCAATCAACTGCTCGCAGTAGTCGTAATAGATATCCATCCGTTCACTCTGGTAGATGATGTCGCTCACCTCAATACCGAGCCACTTTACATCGGATAGAACCAACTGATAATTCTCTTCACTCACCCGTTTCGGGTCAGTGTCTTCAATACGGAGAATGTATTTGCCGCCATACTGCCGGATATAGTAATCATTCAGGTATGCAGCACGCGCATGACCAAGGTGAAGAGGGCCGGAAGGATTCGGCGCAAAACGCATCACGACACCTTTGTCACCGACATTTTCGAGCGGGCGAAGGCCAGTATCTCTCTTATGCTTCTCCTTTTTTTCAAGCATTTCAGGAGCAAGAGACTCAAGACGAACCCTGCGTTCATCGGGAGTCATCGCTCCGATTTCAGCGAGGATCTCATTTAGGAGTGCAGAATATTCCCGAACATGCGGCCGGAGTTCAGGGTGCTTGCCCATGAGTGCACCAAGAACCGCACCGGCTTTCGGAACATTGCTGTGCATCACTGCATTCTGAAGGGCATATTTAAAAAGAAAATCCCGGGAATCTTCATTCATTATTTAATAGCCTCGGGAAACAAAATAACTCGCTATCTGAATGAGAATTTCTTTTTCCTGACTGTCAGGGAACTGATCAAGGGTCGTTTTTGCCTGTTCAACATGTTCAAGAGCCTTCTTTCTGACATCAGCAATAACGCCCGATTCTTCAAGAAGATGGATAGCCTCATCAATCTCGGCATCAGTCAGCGCAGGTTTCCGGTACTTTGTCAGATCAATTCCCTTTTCTCTTGCGAGAATTGCAACAAGCGTCTGTTTCCCTTCACGAAGGTCAGATGCACGGTCTTTGCCACTGGTTGCAGAGTCCGCCATGAGATCAATCAGGTCATCCTGAATCTGAAATGCTATGCCACTGTTCAGGCCCCATTCATACAGAGAGTTAACCTGCTGAGCAGTGCCCTCGGCAAGCGTTCCGCCGATGGCTGCTGACGCCGCATACAGGACACCTGTTTTTTTGGAGACCATCTCAATGTATTCCTCCTCGGTAACGTTATCCCGGTTTCCGAAATGAATATCCTTATGCTGGCCGTCACAGAGATTAGCACAAGCGCCCGCAAGGATGCTCACTGACCTGACTTTTGCGAGGTCAGATGCCATCGCGGCACAAATTAGCTCAAATGCATGTGCATAAAGCACATCACCGGCAAGAATTGCTGTTGGTTCATCCCATTTGGTATGCACCGTAGGCACACCACGGCGTGCCACATCTCCATCCATGATATCATCATGAACAAGAGTAAAGGTGTGTGTGACTTCAAGCGCAAGTGCTGCAGGCAGGATGCTCTGTGAGGTCCCCTTTTGGATAAGGTCTGCTGCAAGCATCACAACAATCGGCCGCAGACGCTTGCCTCCGGCAAGGATAAGGTGGGCGCTTGCCTTATTCAGAACTCCGGGCAATGAACCGAATTCACGGTCCAGAACAATATCGATTTGTTCAGCAGCACCTTCCAGATATGCATCAAGTTCCATTCTCTTTTTCACCTAATTTATGATTAGTTTCTGCCCGTTTCTCATGATATGGGCATCGTTGTTCAAAGTATACCCGCAGTCTTCTGCAAGTTTCAGATATTCTCCGGTCATATCCATATCACCGTGAGACGGAATAACATGCTGGGGATTAAACAGGTGCAGCACTTCGTAGTGCTCTTCCCGATATGCATGCCCACTGACGTGCAGGTCGGAAAAGATACGTGCGCCTTTCATACGAAGCAGTACTTCCTGCGTATGGCGTTGTCCATAATTCATGGGGTTAGGGATAACCTTTGCACTATAGAGAATCTTATCCCCTTTCTCAAGTTTAAACGGCGTCTGCCCTGTGGCAAGACGGGTAAGAATCGCACCCGGTTCACCCTGACTTCCGGTAACGATCGGCAGGTATTGCTCTCGCCCTTCCTTCATTATGGTGCGAAACATCTTGTCAACCGTACGGCGGTTGCCACGCATCGTCATGCCACGGGGAAATCCGACAAGTTTCATCTGTTCTGCGGTTGAGGAATACCGTTCCATTGAACGTCCAAGAAGCACCGGTTTACGACCAATCTCATGTGCACACTCGGCAATCATCTTTACCCGTGCGATATTTGAGGCAAATGTTCCCACAAACATGGCACACTTCTCATCCTCATAACAGGTCATTACATCACGGACAAGGCGCTGTGCAATGCGTTCACTGGGGCAGCGTCCGGCCATGTTGACATTCACACATTCAGTAATGAGCGCAAGGCATCCCTCTTTTCCCACCTCACGCATGCGTGCGATGTCAGGAGGGTCTCCCAAAACCGGTGTGCGATCCATCTTGAAATCGTTGGCATATACAATCGCACCATGGGGGGTGTGAAGCACTGCCATTACCGTGTCAATGATCGAATGCTGAACATTGATAAATTCAAGAGAGAGACTTGGTGATATTTCATAGCGGTATTTCTTTCCCGCAGGGAGATCAAACACCGGGTTATTGACAACAAATCTTTTTTCTCCTTCAATCTGCTGCCTGATAAGGGTCGCGGTGTAGGGTGTCGCGATGATCGGTGCGTCATAGCGGTGTGCAAGTTTTGGTACAGCACCAATATGGTCCAGATGACCATGCGTACAGACAATTGCCTTAACGGTGCCCTCCACCGTGTTCATTATGGTATCATCAGGGATAGCCTTCATCTCAATTAAATCAAGAGAATGGAGATTTTCAACCTCAGCATCCTCATGAATCATTATTTGATCAAGACGAAGACCCATGTCAAAAACGACAATCTCTTTGCCGCATCGAACGGCAGTCATATTTCTGCCGACTTCACTATATCCGCCAACAGCTATTATTTCAACTTTCATATTTCATTCCTCATATTTGAGCATTTCACGCGTAATTCCGGTGATATATTTTCGTACTTTTAGTAATTCAGATGGGTTTCTGGACCCTGTCAGATAACACGACACCCGAATCTCTGTCTGAATCTGCTTGATCTTCTCAGACAGACTTTCATATCCATTCATTGCCGGTTGCAGAAGGGCAAGCGCCATTCCGCCCATACTGGCTCCGAGAGCCATTGCTTTTGCAATATCGGTACCTGAATTCAGCCCACCGGTTGCAATCACCGGACCCCCCGCACGGACTGCCTCTGAGACACTGACGGCGGTAGGAATCCCCCAGTCAGCAAAATGCATACCCAGTGCCCGCTGCATCGGATTTTCTGCACGGAACTGTTCCACCGCGGCCCATGATGTGCCCCCAAGGCCACCAACATCGACTGCTGAAGCACCTGCGGCAAAGACCTGCCGGGCAGATTCCCATGATATACCGCATCCCGTCTCTTTTACGATAACCGGATAGCGGCATGATGAACAGAGTTCACGTAATGCCTCAAGGCATCCTACAGAATCATGGTCACCTTCCGGCTGAATGGCCTCCTGAAGGGGATTTAAGTGGATACAAAGCGCCTGTGCGTCAATCATCTCAACTGCCTTATCCGCCCATTCTAAGCCTTTATCTCTCAACTGTACAATACCCAGATTGCCGCACAGAAATGCATGGGGTGCACGTTCGCGGACAATCGTAAAACTATCCTCCATCTCGGGATTTTCAAGGGCTGCACGCTGGGACCCAACACCCATAGCAAGACCGAATTCTTCTGCTGCTGTTGCAAGAGTGGCATTCACCTGTTTGGTATCAGGGTGCCCTCCGGTCATTGCAGCAATAAAAATCGGCGCTTTGAGTTGGTGGTGCAGGAACCGCACACTGAGATCCACCGCATCCATGTTACACTCGGGGAGTGCATTATGAATGAGACGGACATCATCAAATCCACTTCTTCCCGCAACAATATTCTCATTGCAGCAGATATCCAGGTGCTCCTTTTTCCGAGAGGACGTTATCATCCTGTTTTTTATTGGTATCACCCCGTTGGGGTTATATTGAATATTCGCATCCGCGAACATTCAGGTCGCTGCATTTTCCTTCCCTCGCAGCGGAAACATTCGCGAATCTATACCCTATTTGCGGTAACCACGGTTCCACCATGTTCGCGCCCGTCAAGATAATCATCCAGTCTGGACAAGTGAAAGATCGTAGATTCTGTTCCTTCATCCGAAAGCCTCAGAAGCTCGGTCAGCTTTCCGATCATGCCCCCGGTGACATCGGTGTTGTCCGACTCGCCGATCTCAATATCAGCCATCGTCTCACGGTTAATCAGAGGGACTACCTTTCCCTGACAGAGCACACCAGCCACATCGGTAGCAAGCCCAATGCGGTTAACTGGTATCCTCCCTGGGATTTCCCGTACCAGCTGATCACCAGACACAATGCATGCGCCCCGTACACTGTCCATCACCACATCTCCGTGGAGAACAGGCACAATTCCATGGCGCACCAGCATCTCAACCGGCTGATGACTAAATGACTCAAGACGTCCGTTTTTCGCAGTACATGCATCAAGCGGGTGGATACCTACTGCCTCCACACCGTTGGCACGAAGCGCGTTTACCACCGCAGTGTTCAGTGTGACCACTGCACTGTGTGTGATAAATATACCTGATTTATTATAGGGGTCTAACCCTTTATCAAGGTGATGGCGTTTTGCCTCAGGATGACCACAGGAACCCGCACCATGAACGATGATAAATTGTATATCGGGGTGGTTTGAAATAATACGGGATATGTGTTCGATATTTTCGATATGGACGGCGCAGTCACCACTCTTATCGGTGATTACACTACCGCCCAATTTTATCAGTACGGTTTCTTTCATCTTCGTTCTCCTTGCGCGCACCTTCATTATCAATTGAGGTAATAATTGCCCTGCCGTCGCATCCTTCAATAGCACCGGCTACCTTGGCTTTCGATCGTTTCGGGCAGAGAGCAACCATTGAACCGCCGCCCCCTGCTCCGGTTATCTTTGCACCATAAGCCCCTGCGGCACGTGCTGCTGTTACCAGACGAGTCAGCGCAGGGTGACCGACACCCAGTGCTTCCAGAAGTTCATGATTAATATCCATGTATGCCCCGAGCGCTTTTTGATCCTGAAACACATGCAGGGAACGGTTCGTCACTGCCTCTATCGCATCAAGAATGGGATTTACGACATCCGGATCTGTCTCACGGAATTTACTTACCTGCGCCACCATCCGCGCCGTCGAATGCGATATCAGGGTATTTCCTATCACCAGATGGAAATCTTCCGGCAGAAGTCTTCGTTTAACATCTCCCTGAATCAGAATGATCCCACCAAAGGTTGAGACATAGGTGTCAGTAGGACTTGCATGCCCTTTTTGAACACTCTTTTCAACAGCATGCGCCATCGCCGCTATGTCAGGTTTTCCATGACCCAGATCAAATTCATCGTTGATTGCCGAAAGGGTTGCAACCGTGACTGCTGCAGAAGAACCAAGACCGGAAGAACTGGGAAGCTGAGAATTGATATATAGACTTCCGTTGACCCCCATATCTTCAAAACATTTTTCGAGGTACGGTGATTTTACCCGGGTCGGATGCCGTGTTTTTCGAACGGTTACATACACCCGCGGTTTAATCGCCATTGCTATACCTGGCTTGCCGTAGACTACCGCGTGCTCACCAAATAAAAAGACCTTGCCAGGTGCACTCCATACTGCCAAAATTATACCGCCGCTATTGATGCGTATCCAACAACCTGTGCTTTATCGCCGGTTGTATCGCCGCTGGTCATATATTGTATTAGGGTTCCGTGCGTAGCTCCCATGTGGCGGGCGAGCATTGCCATGACAGCAATGGGCCCGTATCCACATGCACTAACATTATATTCACGCAGACGCTGATAAAAAGAACGGATATCAAGATCTTTGAGCGCATCAATTGCATAGGTATCATTGTGTTTTGCAACATCTGCCGAAACATAATGAGAGAAATCACTCGAGGCGACGATGCGTACATCGTCTGCTGATGGTGCGGCAGAATTCTGGATGGTGTCTGCAAGCGCAAGGGCATCCTCATAGTCCTGAGGGCCCATGAGCACCGGAACAACGCGTGCATGGGGAAAACGGTGTTTAATAAACGGCATCTGAAGCTCAAGTGAGTTCTCCTCAACCTCCATTGCCCTGTCAGAAAGGGGAATACCCAGAGATCGAGCCATCTCCGTATTGCAGGCAACCGTTCCAAGCGGGGTATCCCAGTTTAGTTCTGAGGTATAGGGACCAAGGCCGCGGTGACTCGGCGCTATAACGAGAAATGTACCCGAAAAGTTCCTGTCGAAGCACGAATACGATGTCGCCATCACCTGCCCCGAATACGTATACCCTGCATGAGGAGAAACAACACCAAAACAATCAGGCAACCCAGTGGCTTTGGAAAAAAAATGAGTTAATAGAGAAGAAAGAACAACGGGATCATCCGGATACCAGAGCCCCGCAAGCGTGGGTTTTCGGACATCCATTTATCATCCCTCCTTTCTTATGTTAACGAAAATATCCTTACAAGTCTAATTCAAAGTCTTCCTGAGTCAGTGATGTGGTAATACCACGTGACTTTAAAATTTCCCTTGCTAAGAGGAAGTACACCATTGACAGTGCCTTTCGACCTTTGTTGTTGGTTGGAACCACGAGATCAATGTACTTCGTCATATTGTTGGTATCACAGAGAGCAACTACCGGAATTCCCGTGTAGACAGCCTCTTTGATTGCCTGAGCATCACCAATCGGGTCGGTAACGACAACGACATCAGGTTCAATGAAATTAGGGATATTTTGGTTCGTCATCATTCCTGGAATGAATCTGCCTACTTTATAGGTCCCACCGATAGCATTTGCAAATTTCTTTGCCGGGTACTGCCCATACTGACGGGAGGTTACTACAAGCACCTTGGGTGCATCATATTTTGCAATGAACTCAGCGGCAATTTTAATTCGGTTATCAGTTTCCTGGATATCAAGAATGTACAACCCATCTCCGCGTACGCGGTAGATGAATTTTTTCATGTCCTTGCTTTTTTGCTGCGTTCCGATGTGTACTCCCGCAGCAAGATACTCCTCCACAGGGACGAGTGATTCTTTCAGTTCAATATCTAGTTCATTAGTAATCATTGGATCATCTCTTCAATTCTCACGAGTTCGTTGAGTTTTGCGATGCGTTCGCCACCTACAGCACCTGTCTTTAGATAAATACAATCAAAGGCAGTTGCAAGATGTGCTATCGTGTCGTCAGTAGTCTCCCCGGACCGGTGGCTCATCACCGTCTCCATCCCGTATGAATGTGCCATCCGAATGGCTTCAAACGTTTCGGATAGGGTGCCAATCTGATTCGGTTTAATTAAGACGCAATTAGTAGCACAGGCGTCGATACCCATCTCAATACGCTCAATATTCGTGACGTAGAGGTCATCCCCGCAGATCAGGCAGTCATCACCCACCTGTTCTGTTAACGCGGAGAATCCTTCAAAGTCCTCCTCTACAATAGGATCTTCAACAAACGCAAGTTCGTAGCGGTCGACCAGTTCTGCCATATAGGCAATCTGATCTTCTGTACTACGTTCCGCGTTACTATACCTGTACACTCCGTCTTTCCAGAGTTCACTGGCGGCAACATCAATACCCATTCTGATCTCAATCATAAGATCGTCAGAAACGGCATCAACGGCCTCCTGCACCAGATCAAAGGCTTCAATATCAGTGATGGATGGTGCCCATGCACCCTCATCACCTTTTCCGCATGCGTTACCACCGGCTATTAAGAGCTCTTTGACCTTCCTGTGCACCGCTGCATTGGCAAAAATTGCTTCATCTGCATCGATTGCACCGGTTGGTACAACAAGGAATTCCTGAATATCAGTTGCATGCTTTGCATGGGCGCCTCCGCCGATAACATTCCCAAGGGGATACGGGGTCCGTGCTGCAAAAGCACCACCAAGATATCGGAAAAGGGGTAATGAAAGGGAAGAAGCCGCTGCTTTTGCATTCGCAAGAGAGAGGGCAACTGCCACATTTGCACCAATAGATGAAAAGTCCTCAGTCCCGTCTATCTCACGGAGGAGATAGTCAAACCCGGCCTGGTCAGTTGTTTGAAATCCGGATAACGCCGGAAGAACCGTCTGCCTTGCCGCGTCAATTGCCTCGCGTGCGGGCAGAGCTTTTGCTTCATACTTTCCGGTACTTGCACCGGATGGTGCCGCTGCTCTTCCAAATCCATTCTCAGTGAAAATTTCTGCCTCAACAGTAGGGTTGCCTCTGCTGTCAAGAATCGTCCTGAGCACAACCTTCGTTATTTGTGCCATCATCATCACGCTACCCGTTTTACGGTAATGGGTATCTTCTGTTTTCTGAACTCTTCATCAGCTATTTCAAGCGGATCAATCGAATCGGTATCGATCAGAAGGGGAGCGCCCATTGAAATCTGCAATGAACGTGCACCAACTATTCGCGCTCTTTCATAACGGGTAAATGTTTCCACGTTTTCGGATTTCATATAGTCTCCACAAAAATTTGACCAAAAATGGGGTCGCTGAGATTCGAACTCAGGTTACAGCATCCCGAACGCCATAGGATTCCAGGCTACCCCACGACCCCCCCATATTCACTCACTCATTGATACGGATTAAGATCATCAATAATCTCTTTATGCCCCAGCATCATGCGCCGGCAACAATAGCGAGAAAGCCCGAGATCGTCGAGGATCTTTTTAGGATCCTCGCCTGCACTCTTCCGCTGCTTGAACTCTTCCCAAGCTGTCGAAACGACTTTCCCACATGTAAAACATCGGATTGGTATCATGCAAACGATCTCTTCATTTTTTGTGATTATCTAACGATAAGACTTTTGGAATCTCGCACGTGCACCAGGGCCGTGTGGCTTCTTTGATTCTTTCTGTCGTGAGTCATTTACCAGGAGAGTACGATCATAGACAAGGTATGCATCCTTAATCTTTGGGTCATTACTCCACTTCACAATGCCACGGGCAAGAGCGGTTCTGACCGCTTCTGCCTGTCCCATGATTCCGCCGCCTCTGACGTCAATAGAGACATCAACATCATTCAAAGCGCCCGGAACCAAAAGGAGTGGCTCAGAGATCTTCATCCTGAGCATCTCAGTGCCGTATATCTCAAGGGGTACAGAGTTAATGCGCACACGCCCTTTGCCTTCGCGAAGGGTAGCCCGTGCAATTGCAGTCTTCCGTTTCCCACTTGTGTTAATTACTTTTGTCATCTGATATCACCACTCAGAACTTTGCTCCGAGAACTGTGCTGATCTCACCCAGAGTCACAAACTTCGGGGTTGAAAGCCCGTCGATATGTGCCTCATCAAGGATCTCAAACTCAGCTCCCTGGAATTCATCAGGAACGCCAACATGTACCATGACACGGCGGAGTGCATCTGCACCACGTGCGCGTTTGTACGGAACCATTCCGCGTATCGTCCGCTTGATAATATGATCCGGGCGGCGAGGGAAGAATGGACCACCCTCACGGGAGCCACGTTTTCTCTTGTGATCATAATCAGCTATTACGGTGGCCCTGCCTCCGGAAACCACGCACTGTTCTGCATTCACAATGGCAATTTCCTCACCCTGGAGCGATCGTTTTGCAACGATACTGGCAAGCCGTCCAAGGCGAAGTCCTGTTGCATCAATAATTGTAACCATGCACCTCACCTCAGAATCCTTACTTTTCTGCCTTCCGGATTCTGTTTAACGAGTTCTTCAATCGTCATACAGATACCGTCTGCATCAGTAATTTTTTCTTCTGCTGACTCACTGAATTGTATCGCAGCTACAGACACCTTCTGGGTCAACACACCACTCCCGAGAACTTTTCCCGGAACCAGTATGATGTCGCCATCCTGGGTATACCGGTTAATTTTGCTGATATTTACTTCAGCGTAATTATTGCAGGGGGCTTCCAGCCGCTTTGCAATATCGCGCCAGACATTTGCACCATTTGCCCTAGATGTCTCCTTAAGAGTAGATATGAGAGCGGAATAACGCGGATTTGTCTTCGTCGTTGTTTTAGTCATTTATATTCCCTCCGGATATATCGCAAAGAACATCCACCAGGCTGTCTGATTTCGTCTGAAGAACTTTTGCAGCTTGTTCAATAATCTGTCGCACCGGAATCGACCCGTCACCCTCTATAACAAAGATGAATCGGTCATCTTCTGTCTGAACAGAGATTGCGGGTTTATCCCAGGTGTCTGCATTAGCAACACAGATTCTTTCACAAAGCTTGCACAGTATGCAGTCCTCAATTTTGCCATCAACGACTGCTATTTTCTTTCCCTTTATTTCAAGCACATCGCGTGGACATTCGTCCACACACATGCCACAGCTATCACACTTACTGTCAAACACAATCCGCGGATATCCTTTATATCCACAGGCAAGCGTTGGTTGCCATTTCGCATGCTCTGAACCACGGCCAAGCACAGCACGGGCTTCAAGAACTACCTTCTGATCTTTTTCAAGTTTAACCAGAGGAATGTTCTCATCAACCGGTGCAGCGCGTGGATCCTGAGGAATCAGGTCACGGGAATAGACAGTCCTCGGCCCTTCTACACTGAGAGTGTAGACAGATGTGCATGCCGAACACCCTTCACCATTACATGAGCAGTCCTTTGTGAACACATATTCACTGAGGTCTGTCCTCAGGGGTATGAGCCCCAGACGGTGAACGAGCATCTCATCAAAGAGTGCGCTATCATTGTCATAGATAAGCACATCTTCGATGGCAAGTGTGGGAACTTCCCCCATCATTGTTCTTCTTAATGAATTTACAAATGCCGAGGGAAAGCCTGAAATGATAAAACGGGCGACGTTATCATCCAACCTGCTGAATGAAAGGTGCATCTATCAGACTCTCCTGCCCCTTCGTCCACCTTTTGCACGAATGGCATCATGTGGTACAGGGGTGACATCTTCAATTCGTCCGATACGCATACCAGCACGTGCAAGTGCACGAATGGCTGCCTGAGCTCCGGGTCCCGGGCTTCGCTGCTTACCGCGGCCTGGTGCACGAACTCTGACGTGAACACCGACAAAGCCTTTTTCCCGTGCCTGCTGGGCAACGTTTATTGCCATCTGCATTGCAGCGTATGGTGAACTTTCATTCCGTGCCTGCTTTACCACCATTCCGCCACTGGACTTTGTAACCGTCTCAGCGCCGGACAGGTCGGTAACGGTGATGACCGTATTATTGAATGAAGCAAAGATATGCGCAATGCCCCATTTTTCTTCAGGTGCTGCCATTACTGTCGCCCTCCTTTGATAATGCGTTCACGCTCAGGATGGACATCACTCGTTAAGGGGGATGGACCATAGTAGGTGATAGCGCCCTCTTCACTGCGTTTAATGTGATAGCCGGGGATGGTGATCTTTCTTCCACCAACGGCAATATGCCCGTGGGTAATGAACTGACGTGCCTGCTTAGGTGACCGTGCAAGACCCCGCCTGTAGACCATTGTCTGAAGACGGCGTTCCAGTGCATTCTCTATTTTCATTGCAAGAACGTCACTTGTACCTGCATTTTCACCAAGCAGTCCATTCCGGAACAGATGGCCGAGGAGTTCCTCTTGTTTTCTTGCAACGAGCACTTCATTTGTTGAAGATGATTTCATTGCAAGAAGGTCACGTGCAGCCTGCCGGTAATCTCTGAGAGTAGTGCCCGCTTTCCAAAGCTCGCGCTTATTACGGAGACCGTATTCTATAACCAGACGAATTTCCTCTTCAATACGGGTCTTTTCGAACCGTCTTTTCGGAGTTTCATACGTTTTGTGGTTTTTTCCTGGATAACCCATATCAAAACCTCAGTTCTTCTTCCTTCTTACACCAACAATGGTGCCAGTACGGCCTGTAGACTTTGTACGCTGTCCACGCACTTTCTGACCGGTGTCATGACGAATGCCCCGATAGCTGCGAATCTTGCGCATCCGGTTGACATCCTCTTCAATAGCCATTCTTAAGTCCTGACCGAGAAGCTGTTGGGCTTCTCCGGTGTAGACATCTTTCTGCCTGTTAAGCATCCAGGTTGGCACATTTTCCTTGTAACTGGCAATTGCCGCACGAATGCGGTCAACCGGTTCTTCTTCGAGCAGACCCAGAGTTGCCTGTGGATCTACATCTGCAAGGTTTGAAATTACAGATGAAGTATGCATACCGATACCCGCAAGTCCGGTTAATGCAATTAGTACCGATTTAGTACCGTCAAGGTCAGTGTTTTCAATCCTGACAAAGTATTTGATCTCTTGCTCTTCCATTAAGCTAGCCTCACATTGTGAGAGATATACTCTTTAAAGCGTTGAGGGAGGGATTTGAACCCCCGAGTCCCAAGGGACACGGGGTTAGCAACCCCGCGCCATGCCTGGCTTGGCTACCTCAACAGAGATAATCTCGCATCATTACGACACTCGCAACACGAACTATCGTCTTGCTCCATGAATGTTACCCTATTGAATAGTAAAAGAAGGGTATTAAACGTGTCGGTCCTAAAAGAATGACGGCGGCGTATTTCGCGTTAAATCCATACATTTCAACCCGGATACGACAAGGGGAAGCGCTATTGTCGCATCACAGAACACCTGAACCTTAAGGGAACTTGCCGACTCCTTTCCCCAGCTGATAGCCTCCTCAAAGGTACAACCGGAAAGGCCACCCCAGTGAGGAGCATCTGTTGTGTATTGTATAGCGTATGCATGCCCTCCACGATCGTTATCATGGACTGACGCGATGACCTGCGTCTGCTGAATGAAGTTCTTGGGAACACCGCCGCCGATATAAATTACGCCGGTTTTCTCTGAATTTTCGACCATTCGGGTGATTTCGTCCGCGTCTTTCAACTGGTCAATAGTAATGTCAGTTCCATTCCTCCGTGCCATCAGGAGAGCAATGCCAATCGATGAATCGGCTAATGCCGGGATAAAGATTGGTACTCCGGCCTTTTTGCATGCAGACACAAGAGATTGCCCTGAAGGCCACATCTTTTGTAGATGCGCGACCAGTTCTCCAATGAATTCGCGGGATGAACCGGCATAGGGCGATATTGAACGGGCGTATTCAGCGATTATACGGTCAACGCTCCTGAATTCATCCTCATACGCAAACACATCATACATCCGGTCAATTCCTTTGCTGAAGAGCTCTTCATCGTCTACATGGTGATGACCACGATAATGGTGCACACCCTGATGTTCACAGATGTCGTGAAAAATATTCGCACCGGTTGAGACAATGGCATCCACATAGCGATTTTCAACAAGTTCGATAAGACACGCCTGCATCCCAGCGGGAATCATCGCACCGGAAAGCCCCAGAAAAATGGTGCAGTCGGTATCTTCGATCATCTGTTTCCAGATATTCAGAGATTCGCCAAGCTTTCTCCCCTGGAACCCGCTATGTGCCATATTCTGAAGAAGCGCGTCAATCTCGCGCACGGGCTGTACAGGAATGATCGGTCTCATACTAATATCAGGGAATTATCAGGTGAAATAGAATACTATCTGCTACAAAAAAAGGGATTTATTATAATGCAACGAGCATTGAATACTTTGAGATAATTCCGTGGAGTTTTCCATTTTTGGTGACAGGAATCGCGCTTATCCCTTTTGATACAATCAATTCGATAAACTCCGAAACGGGTGTATTCTCATCAAGAGTGAGCGCAGGTGCTGTCATGATATCCCTGACAAAGAGATTTTTAATCTGGTTATCCTGATGTTTATCTGCCACATTTGTTTTGAAATCACGCATTGACCGTGCAACATCCGTTTCCGTAACAATGCCGGCAATGACGCTATCATCCATAACAACAAATTTTGTCATCTTTTCATCAAGCATGCGTCTCCTCAGGTGAACGACCCTCTCATCCTGACCAATTACTGCTGCATTCTGAATCAATTTTTCCGTAGTGGTATTGGGAACCATCGCTTTAAGAAGATCCGTTGCATCAACCTTTCCGATGAACTTATGCTCACTATCAAGCACGACAACTAATTTAAATTCCTGAAGAAGCGGAATGAGAATTTCTGCCTCCTGATCCCCATAAACTGAGGTGTAATTTTCATCAGTCTGGTTCGAAACGTGAATCTGCGTTGGTGACAGAGTGGATGTCTTCTTGCTGCCCAGTGTTTCTGCAATAGCTGCCCGTGAAATAGTTCCC
>Ga0265294_10001118_pt1 | contig 36401 bp, 41 predicted proteins | sample MunlanPumphouse3_FD_192504 | JGI IMG/M metagenome (GOLD analysis project Ga0265294, IMG submission 192504) | Groundwater microbial communities from a municipal landfill in Southern Ontario, Canada - Pumphouse #3 | ecosystem: Environmental > Aquatic > Deep subsurface > Groundwater | place...
CCCGGTCGGGGTCGGCGTCACGTTCCCGGTCGGGGTCGGCGTCACGTTCCCGGTCGGGGTCGGCGTGACATTCCCGGTCGGCGTCGGGGTCGGGATCATGGAATCCGGTGGGATCAGGACGCCGTCGATCACGTAGACGACAATGTTGTTCGTGATCTCGATCTGGGTTATGACGATGAAGTTGTTGATGGTCAGCTGGCCGTTGACAAACGAGACGTTGACATCCGATCCCTCAACTGTCGGCAGAGAGATCTGGCCGTCAGTCGAATTCTGACACAGCATCACGAGTTCTTCAATCGTGTAGTCTCCCGGGATGACATGATACCCGATGATGGTGTTAAGGAGCGTCGTGTCGCTCAGGATAACCGAGAGCGTCTGGTTGTCGATACCGGCAAATGCGTCATTGGTCGGAGCACATATGACGTAACTCCCGTTCTCTTCGAGGCTCTCGCCGATAGTCGAGTTGTTTACGGCCGCGACGAACGTCGTCAGGTTCTCCTCCCCCGAGAGCCCTTCAACGATCTCACGGGTGATGTCCCCGCCAGGTGGTGTCACCGTCGGCGTCGGCGTCACGTTCCCGGTCGGCGTCGGCGTCACGTTCCCGGTCGGCGTCGGGGTCACATTCCCGGTTGGGGTCGGCGTCACGTTCCCGGTCGGCGTCGGGGTCACATTCCCGGTTGGGGTCGGCGTGACATTCCCGGTTGGGGTCGGCGTGACATTCCCGGTTGGGGTCGGCGTGACATTCCCGGTTGGGGTCGGGGTCACGTTCTCATCGGCGGTGACGTTCACCGTCATGAACGTGAGCGGGATGAGCGGCGTGTGGTCGTTGTTGACCAGCTGGACCGAGAGGTTGTGCTCGCCCGGCGTCACGTTCTCCCATGTGTGGGTGAGGTTCGTGGAGATGACGTAGCCGCCGACTTCAGGCACGGCTGGTTCGCTCTCATTCGTCGGCACCACGGCATCCAGGTAGTAGTGCAGGTGGCCCTCGCCCGGCGCGTTCGGCTGCCCGGTCGGCTCCACCAGCGTGAAGTTCGTGACGTTCACGCTTACCGTGACGTTTCCGGCAGCGACGCTGGCGCCCTCCATGGGTTCGACGATGGTGACGTTCGCTTCAGTGGGCGGCGTCACGTTGCCCGTCGGGGTCGGCGTCACGTTCCCCGTCGGGATCGGGGTGACATTCCCGGTCGGGGTCGGCGTCACGTTCCCGGTCGGCATCGGAGTGACGTTCCCGGTGACGGTCACGTTCACTGTAAGCGTATACAGGGCGTCCTCCAGGGTGTGATCCGGAGGCCCATAGGAGAAGGTTAGATTGTCCCCGTCGGTCACGTTCGTCACCGCGGGTCCTGTCGTGCCCGCCTCATCGTTCATCCAGAACGTCCAGTTGTTCGGAGTCCCATTCACGATCTCGTTCTCAATCCCTGCAATCGATAGAATGCTGAGATTCCCCTCTTCCGGAGGCAGGTCTTCGGCAACCTGGTACTCAAACGCTCCAAGAATCGAGGCCTCATCAAGTGCTCCAAGCACGGTCGTTTGTGGTACCTCATACGATTCGGTACTGTTCACAGGCGTAATGTTCACAGACTCATCAGGGCTCAGTTCGACAGGCCCTCCTCCAATCAGGACTGCCGTAGTTGCGGCAGTGAGTGACAGGAGAAGAACGAGGCAGAAACCGAGCAGTAAATGTTGTTTCATACATATCCCCCCTTGCGGGCAAGAGAATATTCAACGTTATATAAAAATATTGTGATAATAATCCGGGGATCTCAAACAGGGCGAATAACGACCAGATCTCTCCACATCCATCATAGTGCGAGTAGATCCTCCTCAAGGGAAAGACCAGACCGGTCCCCCTCTCCGGCGGAAGAAACCGGTAAAACGCCCATGGCCCCCTCTCCAGGAAAAGACGAAAAGAGTGTTACGGTCCGGATCAGGCCCGATAGCCGTCCGGACGGTTCCGAGGGGCCGGTATCGGTGCTCACCGCCTCCGCCCCGGTTACATCACCTCACTGCACGCTGCCTATCAGCATGGTCTGGTTCGCCACGGCCTCTGTCCCGGCCGGTGTCGTGGTGGCCACCGTCTCGGTCGGCGTCGTAGCCTGCATCCCGGTCTGGTTCTCCGTCGTCAGGTTCACGCTTGCAGGCACCAGCACCTGGTCGATGACGTGGATTACACCGTTCGTCGTGTTGATGTCCGCCATGGTGACGGTCGCGTTCCCGACCATGACCTCACCGTCGACGACGGTGACGTTCAGGTCCTCGCCGGCGAGCGTCGTGAGCGTCGTCGCGTTCTCAGTCTCGTTCCCCATACCAAGAAGACCGCTGAAGATATCGAGGATGCCGCCCTCAGACTCGTTTCCGGCCTGATCCCCGGTCTGGTTCCCGGTCTGGTTCCCTGCCATACTCATCAGGTCCGCCGAGGTGTACTCCCCTTCGACGACATGGTACTGGAGAACCGTGGTCAGGTTGTCGGTCTCGTTGAAGAGTTGCCCCACGGTTTCGTTGCCGAGCGCGTTGAACGCATCATTGCTCGGAGCAAAGAGCGTGTAGGGTCCTCCGGAGTTGAGGGTGTCGAAGAGCTCGGCCGCACTGACCGCTTCAGCCAGTCTTGTCAGGTTCTGGTCCTGGCCGATGTAGGCGGCGATCGTCATATCCGCTGTCTGATTACCCATCTGCCCGGTATCACTCCCGGTTGTCGGCGTTGCATTCTCGTCTCCCACCACCGCCGCCGTCACAGCAAACGGCATCGTCAGAAGAACGAGGATGCATGCGCATAGAACTGTCCATTGTCTCATACTACCATTCCCCCCTGGGGAGAGGGGGGAGATACCCCACAGATTATAAAAGTTTTGTTATAGTTATCGAGTTGGGGTTTTTGGGCCTACAGCCGTACGAGGACCGCCTGCTCCTCCATGTACTCCTCCAGCGCCCGGCTGCCGTTCTCCCTGCCGAAACCGCTCTCCTTCGTCCCCCCAAACGGCACCTCCGGGGGGATCTTCAGGTGCTGGTTGACCCAGACGATCCCCGCCTCGAGTTCCTCCGTCGCCCGGGCGATCACATCCGCACTCCGGGTCCATACCGACGCCCCGAGGCCGTAACGACTGTTGTTTGCGAGATCGAGCGCCTCATCGATGCCCGAGACGGTCGCGACCGGCAGCACCGGGCCGAAGACCTCCTCTGCAAAGAGCGGGGAGTCGTGCGGCACACCGGCGACGAGCGTCGGCAGGAAGAAGAGGCCGCGGTCGTACTGCTCCCCAAAAGGAGCCCGCCCGCCCGCGACGATCTCTCCCTCGGCCCGTTCCCGGACGGCATCCACCAGGCCGACGACCCGGTCAAACCCCGCCCGGTTGTTCAGCGGCCCCATCCCGACGCCGCGGTCCATGCCGTTCCCGACCACGATCGCCTCGACCCGTGCCGTCAGGCGCCGGACGAACTCGTCCGCGATCGACTCGTCGACGTAAAGCCTTTTCACCGCCGTGCAGACCTGTCCGCAGTTGTAGAACCGTCCGCGGACGGCCCCCTCGACCGCCTTCCCGATATCGGCGTCGCCCGCGACGATCATGGGGTCGCTCCCCCCGAGTTCCAGCGTAAGCCGCTTTAAGGCCGGGGCAGCATCCAGGGCGACCTGCTTCCCGGTCTCGACCTCCCCGGTGAACGAGACCTTCCGGATGGACGGGTTCCTCGCGATCTCCCGGCCGACCGTCTCCCCCGGTCCGGTGACGACGTTTAAGACGCCGGGCGGAAGTCCTGCGCCCCCGAGGATCTCCGCGAGTTTCGTGCAGGTCAGCGGGGCGGTCCGGGCGGGCTTCAAGACCACCGTGTTCCCCGCCACGAGGGCCGGGCCGATCTTCCAGCCCATGATGATCGCCGGCATGTTCCAGGGGATGATCGCGCCGCAGATCCCGAGCGGGCGCCGCCGGACGATCATCCGCCCGTAGCCCTTAAGGTTCTGGAACTCTCCCCGCTCCCCCGCCGAGAGGGCATGGTAGTACTCGAGGATGTTGGCAAACCCGTTGATCTCGTCGACCGCTTCACGGATGGGCTTCCCCTGCTCGGTGGTCAGGAGCGCCGCGAGATCGGTGTTCCTGCGGCGCACCTCAACTGCCGCGAAGAAGAGAACTTTCGCCCGGTCCCTCTGGCTCTTCGCGGACCAGTCCGCAAACGCCTCCCCGGCGGCCTCTACAGCCAATCGAACGTCCTCTTCGCCGCCAAGCGGCGCCTCCTCGATCACTTCTCCCGTGGCGGGGTTCTCCACGGCAAAGACCTTCCCGGCGACCGAGTCGCGCCACTCGCCGTTGATCAGCATCTTCATGGATGATCCTATGGGCGAAGGTGGTAATATGCGCTCGGTCACCCGGTGTGCTCGCACCGGCACCTACCGATAGGAATGGCCACCGCCGCCGCCATCCCGGCAAGCAGGAGAAACGCGGCCAGGAATCCGAACATCCCGGCGGCAAACCCCGCAAGGGCGGAGAGGAACGTGAACCCGGCGTAGGATGCGGTGTTGAAGAGCCCGGTCATCACGCCCTGCTGGACCCTCGTCTCCGCTAGGAACGCAAGAATCGCGACGATGATCACCCCGGAAAGAGCCCCGATGGCGGGAAAGGCATAGGGGGTAAAATAGCCCGCCACGACCGCTCCCGCCATCAGGATCGAGGAGACCCGGATGGTCGGGACGGGACGGAAGTTGATCCGGGGGGCGACGAGCACGGCGACGACGCTCGCGATGTTGATCGTCGCGAGCTGCAGGGCGAGCACCGACGGGTCGTTCCCGGTGTACTCCGGGTAGACGGCCGCCACCGCTCCGGTCATCCCCACCAGGACGACTGCTGCGACAAAGAGCCAGAAGTAGTTCCGGACGATCCCGGGGAGGTTCGCTCTCGCAAAACCCACGCGCTCGCTCTCCCGGACTGTGAACCCCATCCCGACCACGGGGACGGCAAGCACCGTAAAGAGGGCGATCCCGGCAAGATGACTGTCGAGGGCGGCATCGAGCCAGCCCGTCGCGAGGAGCCCCACGACCAGACCGAGATTCAGGGACGCCATCACGTACCCGCTGAGCTGCCCGGCCGACGGTTGGGAGTTCGCCCACGCAAGCGCCGCCGAGAGGAAGAGCCCGGCACCGAGCCCTTCGGCCACCCGGAAGACGAGGAGCGGCAGGCCTGAAGGGAAGAGCAGGATGAGGACACCGCTCGCGAGAGTCAGGAGAAGCCCGGCACGGATGAGCGGCACGCTGCCTATCCGGTCGCTTGCCATCCCTGCCGGCAGCACCGCAACAAACGCGCCCAAAAAGTATGCGGCGTAGACCGTGCCCTGCATTGCCGTCCCTTCGGCAAAATCGGGAAGCACCGGGACGACAGCGTTTGATAACGCCATCACCACGAATATCCCGAGAAGGATGGGGAAGTTCCGCACCATTCTAGAGCATGCGATAGGTCTCGAGGTTCATGGGAGAATGCGTCTCGATGCGGTGCCGCTTGTAGATGGAACTTGCAAGGTCGAGGGTCTTGTTCTCGTCGCCGTGGATGGTGAAGATCTTCTCCGGGCGCGGCTGGAGGTGGGCGACGTAGTTCATCAGCTGCTTCCGGTCCGAATGACCGGAGAACCCATCGCTCGTCGCGATCTCGAGGTTGATCACGATCGTCTCGCGCCACCCGAGCGGGATCTCGCGCCACCCTTTCTGGATACGCCGCCCAAGCGTCCCCTCCGCCTGGTAGCCGACGAAGACGAGCGCGTTGCGTTCGTCGGGGCCGAGGGCCTTGAGATACTCCATCACCGGCCCGCCGTTCAACATACCGCTCGTGGTGATGATGACGCAGGGATCGCCCGTTATCACCTTCTCGCGGATGGCCGGCGAGTCCACCTGAACGAAGGCCTCGGAGAGGAAGGGGTTCAACCCCTCGCGGAAGATCTGGTTCCTGAGATCGCTGTTGAGATACTCCGGGTAGGTCGTGTGGATCGCCGTCGCTTCCTTGATCATGCCGTCGAGGTAGATCTTCACCGGCGGTATCTTCTGCTTCCGGATACCCTCCTCGAGGGCGAGCATGACCTCCTGCGACCGTCCTACGGCGAACGCGGGGATGATCACCTTGCCGCCGCGCTTGATCGTCGCCGAGACCGTCTCGTAGAGTTTATCCTCGGCGTCTTTCCGCTGGGGCTGGATATCGTTCGCCCCGCCGTAGGTGCTCTCCATAAAGAGCGCCTCAAGACGGGGGAAGGACGAGACCGCAGGGGAGAAGAGCCTCGTCTTCTGGTAGTTGAAGTCCCCGGTGAACGCAATGTTGTAGAGCCCCTCGCCGATATGGAAGTGCGCGATAGCCGACCCGAGAATATGCCCCGCGTTATGGAAGGTGAGTTTGACGTCGGGAGCGATATCGGTCACGCTGCCGTAGTTGAGGGTGATGGAGTGCTTCATGTAGGTCCGCACTTCGTTTGAGGTGTATGGGATCTTGTCCGTCTCCTTCCGGACGACGTCCAGGTAATCGAGCTGGAGCATCGTCGAGAGGTCCCTCGTCGGCGGAGTCGAGTAGACCGGCCCCTGGTAACCGTACTTGAAGAGGAGGGGGACGAGAGCGCAGTGGTCGAGGTGCGCGTGGGTGAGGACCACCGCGTCGAGCGAGTCGAGCGGATAGATCTCGGGGACGTAGAGGTAGGGCGTCCCGTTCGCAGTGCTGCCCGGCTTTTCCCCGCAATCCACCAGGATCTTGCTCTCCGGTGTCGAGACGAGGAACGCAGCACGACCGACCTCCCGGCAGCAGCCGAGCGTTGTAACCCGCAGCCACTGATCTTTGCTCGTGACCTCCCGGTGGATACGGCGACCGATCGTCCGCAGGAACGCCTTCCGTTCGTCCTTCACCGACCGGAGGTACGTGCGGATCTGCTTGACCGTCGTGCTCTCGATGGGCGGTGTCCGGACTACTTTCGGCGTCCAGCCGATCTGTTTGGTGATCTCCCGCAGCGTTATGCCGTTCTTCCCGATGACCACGCCGGGCTTCTCAGCCTCGATCAGGACCTCGCCCGTCTCCGGGTCGAAGAAGAACTCGGATATCCCCGCGCTCTCAGACACAACGGCCCGGATCTCCTGGGCCGCCCGTTCCGGGTCCTCAAGGATGTTCGGGCGCACGACGATGCGCTTACGCAGGTCACGCGCCAGTACTCGTATCAGGTCCGCCTGGTCGGCGAACTGCTTCGGATCGTCGGTATAGATGACAAGTTCGGGTCCTTCGAACTCGACATTTGAGATCGTAATTCCGCTGGGAACGATCTTCTCGATCTGCTCCTTAAACTCCCGCAGTTTCTCTTCAATAACCATTAAAATCGTCCTAAAAAATGTCAGGGTGTCGGTCGGGCCACAGATGGCCTCTGCAGCCCGCTCGCTATCTGTTCTTCGTATTTGTCCTTCGTTATTACGACCACCATGATATCCTCCCCGGATGCCGAGTCACGACGCATCGCCGACCGGACTGCACGGATGGCGAGATCTTTTGCCTCGTCCTCCTTCAGGTCCGGGCGGTACTGGTCTTCGAGCACACCGTAGGCGAAGGGAGACCCCGAGCCGGTGGCGACGATATCCTCCTCCTTGGTCGCCCCGCCCATGGCGTCGACGGAGTATACGCTCGGCCCCTCGTCGTCGAACCCGCCCATCAGGAGCTGGACGTAGTACGGATAGTAGCGGTTCTGGTTCAGGTAATTCGAGAGCAGGGTCGACGCGGCGCCCACAGACATCGTCTTGCCGCGGCGCATCTCAAAGAGGTTGCACTCGACCTGCAGGATCCGGACCAGCTGCTGCGCGTCACCAACGCCGCCGGCGGTGGTGAGACCGATCCTCGGCGTGATCTGGTAGATCTTCTTGGCACGCTTGCTCGCGATCATGTTCCCCATCGTCGCCCGCATCTCCGTCGCAAGAACCACGCCGCCGTCGAAGACCAGCCCTACCGTGGTTGTACCTGTCATAATCTGTTGGGAAATATCAACCATTGAAGCACCCCTAAAATCTCTAAAACGCTTTACCTCTCTCAAAAGCGGTTAAGCGTATAGTGATACTCTAAAACATAAATTTATCGTCGTACCGGATTCTGGTACGACATGATAGGCATCCATATATTTTGTGGATAGAGACCCTTAATTCTTTCGCAAGCCCTGCTGGTCGGGCAGCAGGACTTTGATCAGTTCCCGGTCAAAGAGCATGGCGACGAGTCGCTTGTTCCCGTTGACCACCGGGAGCTGGTCGACCCGGGCTCGCCGCATCTTCAAGGCGCACTCGCCGACCTCCGCGTTCAAGGGAACGGCGAGAACGTTCTTGACCATCGCGTTCTTTACGGGGATCGGAAGGAGCTGGATCCTGGAGATGCCGTAGCTGATGGTGTGCATGTCCCGAATGCTCTCCCAGGTCCACTCGTCGTCGTCGGTACCGTTCGAGAAGTCGCTGACCTCGACGCCGTCCTCGATGCGGGAATGCCTGATGAGGTCCCGCTCCGATATGATGCCGGTCAGCGTCCCGTCCTCCATCAGGATGGGGATGGCGTCATAGCCCGATATCTCGAGGACCCTCCCCACAAGTGAAAGGGGTGTGTCCTCCCAGAGGGCATAGGTCTTGCTGACGTAGGTATCCTTGATCGGCAGGGTGAGGCGCATCTGTGCGATGGCCCCGATGAGGTCGGCCACGCTGATGAGCCCGATCATCGACCCGCCCTCTACGACCGGGAGCCTCCTGATGTTATGCCGCACCATCAGCTGGGCCGCCTCCGCAATGGGAGCGTCCGGCCTGATGACGACCGGGTCCGGCGTCATCAGGAGCCCGAGCTGGGTCTCGTCCGCTTTCCGGAGGAGGTCCTTACGGGTGATGATGCCGACGAGCTCGCCGTCTTTGAGGACCGGGACGCCGCTGATACCCGTGCGCTTCAGGATCCGCAGGACGTCATCCCGGTTTCCGGGAATCTCGACGCAGACGACGTCGGTCACCATGAAGTCCCGGACGAGCATCCGCCCTGAAGAGGTTATGATCTCACCACCGTGGTCGTGATGGGGCTGTTTTGCACCACGTAGTCGGTCACGCTGCCGAGCAGGAGGCGGTCGACACCGCTCTTTCCGTAGGACCCGAGGACGATGAGATCAACTCCCAGTTCTTTGGCGAGGGCGACGATCTGGGATCCCGCGTGCCCCTGCCGGAGATGCGTCGTGATCGGGACGCCCGCCGCATCTGCTTTCTTACGAGCCCCTTCCAGAATTTCCTCGCCTTCCTTCTGCAAAACACTATATATTATTTCGAGTGTGTTGTCCATAGGAAGGGATGAAAAGAGCCCGGATTCAACGACATAAACGACATGAACTTTGGCCTTCCAGACGCTGGCCTCACCGATAGCCTCTTCCAAAGCCCGGTTGGCAGGTTCGGAGCCATCTATAGCAACAAGTATCGTACGGAACATACACACCACGCAGAACAGATACTTCTTATCTGGTATCTATTGCAGGGTTAAAACTGTTTGGCAGATAGATGAAGAATCCAGCCGTTTTACAATGGTTGCCCGGACATCTTTGCTGAAGGTGAGGTTGGATTTTGCAGGATTTATGACAAGAAAATGCGCTTCCTGCCCCTCCTCAAGGTATCCTGACCTCCCGGCGAGCCGGGCCCCGGCGATCGCGGCACGCAGGACCTCGTCGTGGGGCGCGCGGTAGATCGTTGCAGTAAATGCCATCTCCCGGGCAAGGTCGGGCTGAACGAACATCACGTTGTCCGTCCCGAGGAGGAACCGGCCGCCGAGTTCGAGGATCCGCGCTATCGGCGGATGGGCCGCCGAGGCCGCAACCCCGAGCAGCCAGTTCGACCTCGGGCAGACGACGATGGGAATTCCCCTATCGACGATCCGCCTGAGGTGTGCATCGGTCGCGTGGGTGCAGTGGACGAGCAGGTCGGGCTCGAACGCGAGCGCCTCGTCGATATCGTCAGGGTTCTTCTCCCCGGCGTGGAAGGCGACGAGCCTCCCCGCGGCTCGCGCCTCCCTGACGATCTCTTCGGCGTTCGCGACGTCGTGGACGCTGCTGATGCCCGCCCCGTCGCTGACCTTCTCGCCGCCTTCGCGGCCGAGGATGACGGGCCGGCAGCCGAGACCGGCCGCCGCCTCGCGAAGCGCCGCAACACCGTCGGCCCCCCCTTCCCGGAAGTCGGCAAACCCGGTCGTCCCGGTCGCGATCATCGCCATGATGCTCGACCGCATCCCCCGGACGAGGTCGGCCCGCGGGGTTGCCGCGAGGATCCGGTGCTTCAACCCGTTCGGCGGTTTGACGAGTTCGGCGAGGCTGCCCCGGGCGGGGAGGTCCATCGCGACTGTGTCGCCGAGATGGGTATGGGCGTTGAAGAAGGCGGGCACGATCCACCGGTCCGGCGTCCCAAAAGAGGGCTCTATCGCGGTGATGATACCCCCGGAGACCGTGATGGTGACGTCTTCTTCCCGGAGGTCTTCGCCGAGGAGTGTGCGGCCGGTGACGACGTATGATCTCTCCTGCATCCTGTGACCTTTGTTTTATATATTGCAAGGGAGAATATTTGAGTATGGCGAAAAAATCTGGCGGAAGACTGGTATCCTCTGCCGGCCTGGTCAACTACTACGACAGCGAAGATCACCGGGCCATCCACATCGACCCGAAGATCGTGATCGTTGTAACCATCGTGACCGGAGGGGCAGTCTTTATCCTCAACGCTCTCTTCTAATCCTTTTTGTCCCGCTTCAGGGCCACGAGACCAGCCCTGATGACGTCCTGCTCCGGCGTAAAGTAGACCTGGTCGTGCCCGTTCCAGGTCCGGCAGTTCCGGAAGACCACGGCGGGGACACCCTGGTGGCTCTCGCCCATGACGAAGTTGGCGAAGGCTGCGATCTCGTCGACCGCCGCTTCTTCGGTGATCGCGAGGACATGGCCGAAGAGATCGGTGTCGCCCCGGTAGTCGTCAATCGCCGTCATCCCCGCCCACCCGATGGCGGTGCCGGTCTGGCCGCGCCGAAACGACCTGCCGCAGGTATCGGTGATGAGCACCCGGACGTCCTTTCCGGTGATGCGGCAGATCGCGCTCCGGACCTCGGCGGCGGCCTCCATGGGGTCGGGCGGGAGAATGATGATCCGGCCGTCTTCGATATTGCTGTGGTCGACGCCGGCCCGCACGCCGATGTGGCCGGAAGGCAGTTCCGAGAGGATGAACGGGTATTCGAGCAGAATATCGGTGGACGAGTCCAGGACCGCCTGCACGAAGCGGGGATCTTCCTTTGTCTTTGCCGCGATCCGCACGGCGTCCGCGCCGGGGGTGATGGCAGCGAGATCAAGGGTGAAGCCCTTTGCCTTCGAGTAGACGGACGAGGCGACGGCGAGGATATCCCCGTCTTCGAACGCGACCCGATCGCAGATCAGGGCGGGCAGGTCGTCACCGTTCTGGATCAGGGGGAGGCCCTGAACACCGATTACCTGGATAGCCATGGAACTCACGGATCAGTGGTCGTCTCCGCATGCAGAAAAATGCTCGGATTTTCACGCAGAGGGCTCCGACGGATTGTGGGGATTACTCGTGATTTCGGGCGCGACGGACGGGGAGGCACGGGCATGAGCACCAAAGGTGGGATCTCCCCACGCAGTGGACCGTGCCCCCCTCCCCTGTCTCCTCACACCAGATGGCTCGCCTCAAAAGTCCCCCACCGCCCACCGCTCACCCGCACCACAACCCCACACCTTCCCTCAACCGGAACTCCGGCTCGAACGAGGCGATCAGGTCGAGGTACTGCTCGACGGTGCGGGTGAAGAGGAAGCACTCCCGCACCCGCTCGCGCGCCGCGCGCCCGAGCCGTTCTGCGAGGTCGGGGTCGCGGAGCAGCCGGACGATCCTCTCCGCCGCCTCGTCGACGGAGGAGACCAGGAACCCGTTCACCCCGTCCTGGATCTGGTAGCGGATCCCGCCGACGTCTCCGCCGATCACCACCGCACCCTTCCACATCGCCTCCGAGACCGTCAGTCCGAACCCTTCCCGGAGGGACTTCTGCATGACGACCGCCGCCCGCCGCTGGAGCGCGTTCACCAGCGCCCCGTCCTGGACGCTCAGCACGATGACCCGCTCGTTTCTGTGGGCGAGGAGCGACCGGTAGACCTCGGCGCCTTCGGGGTCGTCGGTCGCCACGTTCCCGACGAGGACCAGGGTGCACTCTTCCTTCCTCCTTGCCTTCTCGAATGCCCGGATGACCCCCACGGGGTCCTTCCAGTGGTCGAACCGGGAGACCTGCACCACCAGGGGGAGGTCGGTCGGGATGCCGTAGTGCGCGAGACGTTCGTCGACGGCGCTCTCGGGGAGGTCCCGGTTCACGATCGAGAAGGGGTCGATGCCGGGCGTGAAGAAGACCTGCGGTCTCGTGAGGTCCTGCCGGTACTCTCCGCAGGAGAGGACGACGGCGTCGTACCTCTCGATGAACGGGAGGAGGTAGTTCCAGACCTCCCGGTTCGGCGTGGTGAGGTCGAGGTGGCAGCGCCATACCCAGGGACATTTCTTCCGGTAATGGGTGATCAGCGGGAGCGGTTGCGGGTCGTGGACGAAGACCATGTCGTGGTCGATGTGGTTCCTCACGGCGTTCTCGTGGATGACGTTCTCGTAGATCTCCTTCTTCCGGTCGGTCAGGTTGATCTCGCCTCCCTGGAGGGCGTTATGAAACTTCTTCGTCACGCTGAAGTAGTCCGGCGGGCCGTGGACGACGCGCCACCCGGTCTCTATGCCGAGGCTGTTTGTCAGGAGGGTCAGGGATGACAGGATCTGGGATACCCCGCCGCCGTAGTAGGTGGAGTTCATGTGCAGGACGTGCATGTCGTGGAGCGGCCGTGCCTTCGCCTCGATGCGGCGTACAACCTCTTTTCCGACATACCGTTCGTAGTCCCCGATTGTGTGAATCACGCTCATCCCGATCGCTCCTGCATCGAAGCGTTTGCTCTTATGCATACCGGTGGGTCCCGGCAGATGACGGTCCCCCTGCCGATCCTGCATAACCGATATATAGGTGCCGCGGCACCCACCAGCGAAGAGAGGAAGAAGCATGGAAGAGGCACCGGAACGGGATGGTACTCTGCCGGGAAAGGCGGAGTCGTACTGGATGGCCACCTCGCCGGAGACGGGGTTTCCGCCGCTCGACGGGGACGGGCGCGTGGACGTCACGGTGATCGGGGGCGGGATCGCAGGCATCACCACGGCCTTCCTCCTGAAGAAGGCGGGGCTGACGGTCGCCCTCATCGACGCCTACCGGATCGCCACGGGCGCCACCGGCAATACGACGGCGAAGATCACGGCGCTCCACCGGCTCGTCTACGCCGACCTGATCGACCGGTTCGGGAGCGTGAAGGCCCGGCAGTATGCCGCTGCGAACCAGGCGGCGATCGAGACGATCGCGGCCCTCGTCCGGGAGTACAACATCCCGTGCAGTTTCGAGCGGAAACCCGCCTATACCTACGCGGAGTCGGCGGATTCCCGCGAACTCGTTATCGCCGAGGCGGATGCGGCAAAGAGCCTCGGTCTTTCGGCGGTCTTCACGGAGGAGGTCCCGCTCCCGGGCAGGATGCACGGGGCGGTGGTCCTCGAGGACCAGGCGCAGTTCCACCCGCGTAACTACCTCCTGCTCCTCGCCGGGCACCTCCCGGGGGAGGGAAGTTACGTCTTTGAGATGACGAGAGCCCTCGATATCGAGGAGCGGGAGAGCGGTGTTGCGGTGAAGACCGACCGGGGCTCGCTCTCCTCCGACCACGCGGTTCTCGCCACGCAGTACCCCATCTATGACCGGCCCGGCGCATATTTCGCCCGGATGCATCCGTCGAGGTCGTATGCGCTCGGGATCCGGATCGATGAGCCGTTCCCGAACGGGATCTTCATCAACGCCGCGGGACCCGTCCACTCCTGGCGGTCGCAGCCCGCCGGCGACGGCGACCTCGTCATCGTCACCGGGGCGGCGCACGACACCGGGGCGGTGACCGATACCCGGGCGCATTACCGCGCCCTCGAGGCCTACGCCCGGTCGGTCTACCCGGTCAGGGCCGTCGACTACCACTGGTCGGCACAGGACTACATCACCCTCGACCGTGTGCCCTATATCGGCCCGCTTGCCGAAGGCCACGACCGCATCTATGTCGCGACGGGATTCGGGAAGTGGGGGATGGCCACCGGCACCGCGGCAGCGATGATCCTCACCGATATGATCCAGGGCCGCACGAACCCCTGGACGGAGGTCTTCGACCCCTCCCGGTTCCGGGAGCAGCCGGAGTTTCCCGACCGGGTCCGGAAGAGACTCGCGGCCGCCGGGGAGACGATCGAGGTCGATGCCGCCCGGTTTGACCGGGAGGTCGCGGCGATACCACCCGGCGAGGGGAAGGTCGTCGAGGCGGGCGGGCAGAAGGTCGCGGTCGTCCGGGACGGGGGCGGCGGGATCCGCACGCTGGACCCGACCTGCATGCATATGGGCTGCACCGTCGCCTGGAACAACGCAGAGGAGACCTGGGACTGCCCCTGCCACGGTTCGCGTTACGCTGCCGGCGGGAGGGTGATCGGGAGCCCGACGGTGAGAGACCTGAAAGGGAAGAAGGTCGTGCGGAAGTGAGATCGGGAGCAGGCGTGGCACACCTATATATGTCCCCGGCATAATGGTGACCGCCCGCCGCCCCTTCCCGGCACCCGCCGGGAGGGAGGGAGGGCAGGCGGGCAAGCGGAGGCGTAACCTATGGAGCATGGACCGGGTCCGGTGTATGGCCTGCCGGGCAGACACGAGTCGTACTGGATGGAGACCACCCCCGAGACGTCGTATCCCCCCCTGCCAGGGAACCTGGAGACCGACGTGGCGGTCGTGGGCGGCGGTATCACCGGGATCACCACCGCCGTCCTGCTCAAGCAGGCAGGCTACACGGTCGCCGTGATCGAGGGGGGGAGGGTCTACCGGGGGGTGACCGGCCACACGACGGCGAAGGTGACGTCGCTCCACCGGCTCATATACCACAAGTTGATCTCCCGGTTCGGAGGCGGGCAGGCGAAGCAGTATGCCGACGCGAACCAGGCGGCGATCGAGACGATCGCATCGTTCGTCCGGGAGTACGACATCCCCTGCAATTTTGTCAGGAGACCGGCCTACACCTACGCGGAGTCGGAGGACTCCCGCGACCTCGTTATGGCCGAGGCGGACGCGGCACGGAGTCTCGGGATCCCGGCGACGTTTGTGGAGGAGATCGGGCTCCCCGGGCGGACCTACGGAGCGGTCCGGTTCGTCGACCAGGCGCAGTTCCACCCGCTGAAATACCTCCAGCGCCTCGCCTCCTTCATACCGGGCGACGGGAGTTACATCTTCGAGAAGACCCGGGCGCTTGAGGTGCAGGACGGCGGAGGCAGGTGCGCTGTCCGGACGGAGCACGGGGTCGTCACGTCCCGGGCGGCGGTCCTTGCAACCCACTACCCCTTCTACGACGGCCCCGGGTTCTACTACGCAAGGATGGAGCCCTCGCGCTCTTACGTCCTCGGCATCCGGACCGGCGAGCCGTTCCCGGACGGCATCTTCATCAACGCCGAAGGCCCCGCCCACTCCTGGCGTTCACAGCCCGCCGAAGGGGGCGAACTGGTGCTCGTCGGCGGCATGGAGCACCGGACCGGCGAGAACGTGGACACCAGGGAGCACTACCGGGCCCTCGAGGCCTACGCCCGGTCGGTCTACCCGGCCATCTCCGTCGACTACCGCTGGTCGGCGCAGGACTACATCACCATCGACGGCGTCCCCTACATCGGCCCGCTCGCCGCCGGCCACGAGAACGTCTACATCGCGACGGGTTTCCGGAAGTGGGGGATGACCAACGGCACCGCGGCCGCGATGATCCTCACCGAGATGATCCAGGATCGCACGAGCCCCTGGGCAGAGGTCTACGCCCCTGATCGGTTCAAGCCCGCGGCATCTGTCCGGCGATTCCTCGTCCACAACATCGGGGTGGCCGAGAAGTACATCGGCGGGGCGATATCCCGGCCGGCCGGGGACCTCCGGGACGTCCGGCCCGGGGAAGGGAAGATCCTGATGATCGAGGGGGAAAAAGCCGGGGTCTTCCGGGACCGGGAGGAGCGGGTCCACGCGGTCAACCCCACCTGCACGCACCTGGGATGCGTCGTCGCATGGAACAGCGCCGAAGAGACCTGGGACTGCCCCTGCCACGGCTCCCGCTACGACGCAGACGGGAGGGTGATCCACGGGCCGGCGGTGAAAGACCTCGCACCGCGGGGGGCTCAAGAGAGGTGAGGGAGATGGAGAGAATGGGGGCACGCCCCTCCCACCGCCCCACCCCGAATCATAAAAGGAGACCGGATGGATAACTATAAATCCACCCGCCGGCACATTCCCTTTAAGAATGTACCTCGTCATCCGCTGTCCGGGCTGCAAGACCTTCACCTACGTGGACCGCTACCAGCGCTGGAGGCTCTGTCCGATGTGCGGCGAAGCGATCAACGTCGGACGTGCGCCGGTCTACCTGGATGTCGATGATTTTCTGGACGCAGAACGGGTGGTCGAGCAGCTGGAGTCGTACCTGGACCGGACCCGGAAAAAAGACCTGACGGAGCAGGACCTCCAGCGGCTGCGGGCCCGGTACACCGAGTGGGTGAAGGACCGGGTCTGATCACCAGAGGCGCCCGCAGCCGGGACAGAGCATGCTCACTCTCCTTCCGCAGTGCGGGCAGAACAGGCCCGTACGCTCTTTGCTGGATAGCGGTCTCCCGCACCTCTTACAATGAATCGGGGCCTCGAACCCGCACTCGTGTCTGACCATCAATCCAGATATACGTAGTCTCTCACAAAAAGATTTCCTTTTCCGCGGTTCGCAACATCCCCGACAAACCGGATTAGCGTGCGCCCCTCGTGCTGGACCGTTCCGATCTTCCGAAACGTGGGAAGCATCCCCTGCGCGGTGCCGAAGACGTAACAGGAGCCCCCTTTCATGTTCGCTGCCGGGCGGCTGCAGTCCCCGTGCACCGTGAGCGTTCCCCCGTGCATCTCCGCCCCGGGCATATCCCCGGCACTGCCGTGGATGATCACCGTGCCGCCGGCGATGTGTTCCGCCACGAAATCCCCGGCGCGGCCGAAGACCTCCACGGTGCCGCCGGTCATCCCCTTCCTGCCGCCCCGGTATCCCGACGCGCAGTAGTCTGCGGCATCGCCCCGGCAGATGATGGTTCCGCCCCCCATCTCCCTCCCGAGCCAGCCGTCGGCGTTGCCGCGGACCTCGATCTCCCCGCCGGTCATGAAGTTGCCGCAGTGCATCCCGATATTGCCGAGGACCGTGATCTTCCCGGCCTCCATGTACTCCCCGACCCGTTTTAAGCGGAACGTGTCATCGCCCGAGAGGACGACCTCGACGTTTTCTGAGCGATCGGCATGGCCCTCCACGGTGACCGTGAAGACCTCGTCGAGCCTGAGTTCCCGGTTCCCCCGCCAGACGACGAGATCGGTGCCGGCAAGGAAATTCTTCGGGACGATCGACTCCGCCTCGATCGGGATGAACGACCTCGCGGTAGGTTTCATCGCAAGCGTGACCTTCATATCTCCGCCTCCGTCTCGATGCACCGGTTCCGGTTCAGGTACTCCTCCTGCACCGGGTAATTTCTCATCCTGACCGTGTAATAGCGGTCGAACTTCTCGATGAAGTCCGGGTCTTTGCCCATATCGTAAGCCTCGGAGACCTTCGGCTTGACCCAGAACGTGGCGTTGCTCCCATCGATCAGGCACTCGCCCCTCCGGGCGACGACCCTGCCCCGCTTGATCGTGTACTCGGTCTGACCGAACGCCTCGATCACCTTCTGATGATCCACCGACGGGTCGACCTCGTCAATCCGGATCGGGTAGACGGCAACATCCGCATACGCGCCCGGCCCGAGATGGCCTTTCCCGATCTCCTGGATCCCGAGCGCCTTCGCCTGGCCGGCCCGGGTCATCACCGCGATCTCGTACCAGTCCAGTTCCCGCTCGATCGCCGGGAGGGGCACCCTTGCCGCGGTATCCGGGTGGACCGTCGCGAACTCGGCGTCGCGGTATTTCTTGCTCATCAGGAGGGCGATGATCTCGGGGTAGCGGACGAACGGCGCACCGTTCGGGTTATCCGTCGTGAGCAGGCACTGCCAGGGGCTCTCCGTGAGGAGGGCGAGTTCGAGCCCGATCGCCCACATGATCGAGTTGACCAGGTTCTTGCGCCGGTAGATGACCGGGATGATCCCGGAACCGGTCTCGAGCTCCACGTCGTGGTTGCTCCACTTCTCGTGGTGGAGGCGGTAGAGGTTGAACTCCATCGGCCCGTCGGCGGTCATCGTCGTCGTCCGGCCGAACATCACCTGCCCCATGTCCATGACGATCTGCGGGCGCATGTTGACGAAATTTGCTATCGGCTCGCTCTTCGAGCAGAAATCCGGCCACCCGGACCCGCCGTAGGCGTGGAACTGGACGTGGGTGGCATAGAGCGTCTGCCTCTTTTTGTTCAGGTCCGGGACGAGGCCCATCGACCCAAGCGTGCAGGTGTAGTTCCCCGGCGTGCCCAGGTTGTTCGCGTGGAGGTGGACGGAGTGCGGGAGATGGAGGAGCTCGTTCGCCTCGATCACCTTCCGGATGATCTCCGCGGGCGTCACCTCGAAGTAGGGCACCGGGTCCCTGATGCAGGAGACGTTCTTGCCCCACTGCCAGGCCTCGGTGCCGCCTGGGTTCGTGAGTTTGACGCCGAACCCCTTCACCGCCCGGAGCGTCCAGGCGATGATGGCTGCAACCCTCTTCGTGTCGCCGTCGCGGATCGCCTCCATGATTCCCCAGTTCCCGTCGAAGAGGGTGTTTGCCATCGTATCCTGGAGCGGCGTGTAGATGAACTCCTCGTGGGTGTGGCGTGCCTCGAGCGGTGCCATCGCGCCCTCGAGCAGGGTGGTGTAGCCCATCACGCTGTAACGGTAACTGTTGCCGTAGGTGGTCGGGACGCTGTAGCCGGACGTGGCGTGCAGCGGCCCCCGCCGGGGCGTCCTCCCCGCCCGCATATCCTCGGGGCTCATGTACCGCCCGAAGTTCACCTTCGTCCCGCAGATATGGGTGTGCGAGTCGACCCCGCCCGGCATCGTGAGCATGCCGTGGACGTCGATCACCTCCGCCGCACCGCTCACCTCCTCAACGATCCTGCCGTCACGGATGGCGATGTCCATCGTCTCGGCGTTGATGGACCGGAGGGGGTCGATGACGCAGGCGTTCTTCACCAGGAGTTCGGTCATTGCCCTTTTCCCTCCTGCATCAGCGTATACATCTTCAAAAGGACCTCCCGGTCGGACGGATAACCGGAAGAGAGGACCTGCCTTGTCCGGATGGGCACCCCGTCCATCCGGTAGGCCGTCCCCACGGCGTCGATGCCGGTCACCGCCACCGGGATCTGGACGTTGCAGAACGCGGTCGTGGCGTTCGGGTAGGGGTCGAGCTGGACCACCGGGATCTCCGCGAGGTGCTCCAGGCACTTTCGCGGGAAGTGGGCGGCCGGGTCGCTCCCGACGATCAGCGCCGCGTCGCACTCTTTCCGGGCCAAGATATCCACGGCCGTCGTCTCACCCGGGTTGTAGAAGGCGATCCCCCGGGAGAAGTCGATCCCGAAGGGGTAGCCGGTCATCCAAGTGTTCACTTCGTTGGACCCGTAGACGTTGTAGTGGCCCCGCATCGCCGAGATGGTGAACTTCGTGTGCCGGCTCAGTTCCGAGACGAGTTCGATGGCGTTCCTGATGTTCTTGTACTTTCCGCGGGTCATCGTGAGCCCGAGCCCGAAGTAGACCGCCCCGAACTTCGCTCCTTTACAGAGGTTCGCCACCCGGACAAGCTGCTCGCGGGTGACGCCCGCGACCGTCCGGGGGATCGTCTCCGTCTTGCCCCGGACGATCGCCCGGAGCGCCGAGAGGACCGCATAGTCCCCGCCGGGCTTGATCTGCACGAACTCGTCAGCGATGTTCGCCGTCTCGGTCTTCCTGACGTCGACGACGATCACCTTCCGGTCGCGGAAGGCGTTGTCGAGGAAGAACCCTTCCGCGTAGCGGGTGTAGCGGGAGAGGTGACGGGGGTGGGCGTCGATCGGGTTCGATCCCCAGTAGATGACAAGGTCCGCCCGGTTCTTCACCACCCCGAGGGTGCAGCCCGGGTGCCCGACCTCCTGGATGGCCAGGATCGACGGTCCGTGGCAGACCGAGGAGGTGTTGTCGATGACGCCCCGGACGAGTTCGGCCATATGCACCCCCACACACTGGGCCTCCCCGTGGGTCCCGCTCCACCCATACAGGAGCGGGCGCTCGGCAGAGAGGAGCATACCGGCGGCGTAGCGGGCCGCCTCATCGTAGGTGATATCCTTCCATGCGTCTCCATCGCGCAGGATCGGGTTCTTCAGCCTCTTCTCGCCCATGAACTTCTTCGTGCCGAGTTCGCAGGCGTTCGTCACAGCGACCACCCGGTCCCCGTCCACCTCCACCTCGATATCGTCGCAGAGGCATCCGCAGAACGGGCAGACCGCGTCCTTAACGATCATAGGCAAGCCCTCCCAGGTCTTCCATCAGTCCGTGAACGGTCTTCGGCTCTTCATCCGTCGGTTCGATCTCCACCTCGTGCGACTTGAAGTCAGGCATCCCGGTGGAGTGGGTGCCGGCAGCGACGATGTGGTTTGCGTAGGGCCCGTAGGGGACAAAGACGGTGCCCGTCTCCACCTCCTCGGATGCGGAGACCCGCATGACGACCTCGCCGCAGGGCCCGGTCACCCGGATACACTCGCCGTCGTCAAGCCCAAGTTCCATCATATCGAACTCGTGCATGAAGCAGGTGGAGGTCTCGGCCGCGTATTCGGCGGAGGTCTTGTTCTCGACCGTCACCCCCTGGTTCACCGTCCGGCCCGTGATCATGAGATACGTCATGCCTCCGCCTCCTCGCCCTGCACCCCTTCCACCATCCGGGCGACCCGGATGGCCCGGTTCGGGCAGTTGATCTCGCAGGTCTTGCACCCCGTGCACTTCTCCTCGTGGAGTATCGTCACCCGGCCGCCCTCGATCCGCATGATCACCTCGTCGCTTGAGGAGGTTCCCGTCGCCCCGAGTTGCGGGTCGATCTCCCGGTTGACCGGGCAGGAGACGCAGCAGTTTCCGCAGCGCATGCAGAGGCTGTCGTCGACCTGGAGGTGGTACCACGACCAGAACGCCGTCCCGTCGCGCCGGGTGACGTCGAGGATCCGCCCGCTCGACAGAACGCCTTCGGGGCATGCCTCGACGCAGAGGCCGCACCGGATGCAGTGGCCGGGGTAGATCTCCGGCCCCCATTGGTCCTTCTTGCGGAGAACCGCGATGGCGCCGGGCGCGGGGCAGATCATCATGCAGGAAAGGCACCGCGTGCACTCCTTCTCCGTCCGGGCCGGGTAGCCCTTGAAGTACGAGGGGGTCTCAAGCGGTGCGGTCCTGGCGAAGAAGAATGTTTTCAGCCATTCCGGCCGGAGAAACTCACGCACGTAGTAGATGATCGATCGCATATCCTACCTCTCGTTGCACGCGACGCAGGGGTCGCTGCTGATGAACGTCGCCGTCACGTCCGCGATCGACGTGGCGTCGGGGATCATCGCGTGGACGCAGGCCTCGATGTTCATGATCGAGGGCGTCCTGATGGCGATATCGACCACCCTGCCGTAGTCGTCGGTCTTGATCGAGTAGGTCAGTTCCCCGCGGGGAGCCTCGCCGGCATACGAGGTCTCGCCCGCTTTGCAGAAGCCGCCGCCCCGGACGGGGCCGTCGGGGAGGGTTTCTATGCATTTCCGGATCAGGTCGATGCTCTGGAAGACCTCCTGGAACCTGACCATCACGCGGGCGAAGTTGTCGCCCTCGGTCCGGGTGACCTGGGTAAACCCGAGCTCCCGGTAGGTCGGGTGGCGAAGGCGCAGGTCGCAGACGACACCGCTCGCCCGGGCCGTTGGGCCGACGGTATGGGACCGGATCGCCTCCTCATGGTTCATGACCCCGATCCCCTTGCTCCGGAGCGCAATCAGGGGGCCGGTCTCGAAGATCCTGGTATGCCGCTGCATCTCCTCCTCCACCTTTGAGAGATCCGCAAGCATCGCCGCGGCGTCCTCGGGAAGGAGGTCGAACCGGACCCCGCCGGGGATCATGTAGGCGGTGTTGATCCTCGAGCCCGTGAGCCGTTCCAGGTTATCGAGGACGGTCTCCCGGGTGTTTAAGAGGTACATCGCGAGCGTCTCGTGCTCGATCGTGTAGCAGTAGGAGAAGTTCGCGAGGATGTGGCTTGCAATCCGGTCGAGTTCGTTTGCGACGACCCGGAGGTACGCCGCCCGCGGCGGCACGGCGATATCGCTGATCTCTTCCATCGCCTCGATGAAGACCATGTTGTGGATGACCGAGCAGATGCCGCAGACGCGTTCCGCAAGGAACATCACCTCCTGCCAGGGCCGGCCCCGCATGATCCGCTCGATCCCTTTCTTCATGTACCCGAGCTCGACCTCGGTCCTGAGCACCCGCTCGCCCGCCGTCTCGCACTTGAGGCGGACAGGCTCCTTCCAGCAGGGGTGCACAGGGCCGAGGGGGATGGATACGTCGACGGTCTTCTTCATTTCTGATTCTCCTCGTAGTCTTTGAATATCAGCGGCGCGACCGAGAGGATCGCAGAGAGGATCTCGGTCGGGCGGGGCGGGCAGCCCGGGACGCTTGCCGCGATGGGGATGTAGTTCTCGACGGGCGGCGTGGTCAGGGTGCCCCTCCTGTTATAGACGCACCCCGATATCGGGCAGTTCCCGATCGCGACGGCCACCTTCGGCTCCGGGATCTTCTCCCAGATATCGCGGAGTTTGTCCACCCACTGCGGGGTGACGGAGCCGATGACCAGGAGGACGTCGGCTTCCCGGGGATTGTTGTGGACGTAGATGCCGTACTGCTCGATGTCGTAGCGCGGCGCAAGGCAGGCGAGCACCTCGATGTCGCAGCCGTTGCACGACCCGACGTCGACGTAACTGACGTGGATCGACCGTGACCGGACGGCGTTCTTGATCTTCTGGAGGATATTCCTCACGAGAGGACCGCCTCCCGGACCCGTTCTTTTCCTCGTTCGAGCGCCTCGCCGGTGGCTGAACCTTCCTGTATCATTGCTTTTGTCTCGTTGTATATGGTCTGCATCACTTCCGTATCCACGAGCGGCACGAACCGGGTGAAGAGTTCGTAGCCGAGTTCTTCCGCGACCGGGTCGCCGTTATCGGCGTGCTCCTGCCCCATCTCCCACCGGGACTCGAGGTTCTCAAGCAGGGACATGTCGAACCGCCGGAGCATCGTCCGCCGGAGTTTCGCCTCGGTTATACCGAGGTGCCGGGCAATCGCCCGGACGGTCTCGTCGTGTCGTGTGCTCGCGAGAATGGTGTACTTCATCTGCCGGAGGTCTTTTTCGTAGAGGTAGCCGGTCATAGGTATCCTCCGGCCTTTGCGAGGGCATAACCGACGAAGAGCAAGATCACGAGCCAGACCACGGTCATCTCCATCTTCTTGAGCCGCTCCTCGTTTTCGGCGTAGTGGACGAGCGAGAGGGCGACAAGGATCCCGGAGAAGATCACTGCCTCGTAAAAGACCGTCCGGTTCGCCACCCACTGCACGGCCGCGATGACGATGTAGATGACCGCCCCTAAGAGCACCATCCTGCGGATCATGGCATCACCCACCAGAGAACCCCGGCATAGCCGACCATCAGCAGGGTGACGATCCCCTGGACGGTGACGCTGTCGAACGGCGAGAGCATGGGGGTCACCGCACAGACGAACGAGAGTGATACGAGGACGACCGTCATGATGACGAGGGCCAGAGAGAACGGCACGGCCCCGATGAAGATCGCGACGAAGGCGAAGAGGAGGACGAACGTCTTAAGCCCGTCGATGACGGAGATCCCGGCCCGCCAGACACCGAAGTGCTCGGTCTTGTAGCCGCTCACGAGTTCTTTGGACTCGACGATCGAGAAGGGGCCGTAGGGCAGTTTCGAGAGGATGACGATGTACATGGCTATCGCGGCGGGCGGTGCGATCAGGAGGAGCGGCCCGTGGACCGCCTGGTAGGCGATGATGTCACGGAGGAGGAGCGAGTCCGTGAAGAGGTAAATCGCCGCAATCGTGACGAAGAGCGGGATCTCGGAGGCCGCGGATATGACCGACCGGACGCCGCCGAACTTCCCGTAGGGCGATCCCGACGAGAGCCCGAACCCGTGCTCGACGATCTTGTGCAGCATGTAGATCGCAAAGAGGATCAGGATGCTCTCGCCCGCAAGGACGACGAAGAGCGCGGCGCTCCATATGCCGATGCCGATGAGCACGACCCCGACGTAGAGCAGGCTGCTTGCCGTCTTCGGGATCCAGGTGCTCTTGAACGAGAACTTCAGGGCGTGGAGGATCTCCTGCCAGACCGGGGGGCCCGGTCGCATCTGTACCCGTGCGATGACTTTCCGGTGGAGCCCCAGCAGGAGGAGGCCGAATGCTGCTGCAAATACCAGGTACTCGATCATATCAGTATCCTATGAAGGGGATGTCCTCTTCTCCGCCCGGCGCCCGCCACCAGAGCGCGAGGAAGAGCACCAGTACGGGAAAGGCGATCACGATGGCCGTCTCGGCCGCCCAGAGCGGTATGAGGGATGCCGCGAGCAGCCCCCATGCGACGACGATGACAAGGGCCGATGCCGCGAGTCCGTAGGTAATTGTCGTTTTCTTCATGGCAATCAGATGGTTATGACAATCTCCACGACGCGGAGGAAGATCAACAGCGACGAGAGGGAGCACATGATGACGTAGGGGGCGCCGGGCGCCCGGAACATCTCGGCCTTCGCCGCGTAGAACGGCGCCATCCCCTCTCCGATGACGCCGAGGGCGAGGAAGGCTTTCGCCACCAGCGGGACCGCAAAGCCGCCGCCCGCAAGGACCGATATCGCGAGCGTGCCGGTGGTCGCAGCGACCAGGGCCGCGCCCCCGAAGAGCGGCAGGGTGGCGACCATGGCGACGATGCCGTACTCGTATGCTGCGTTGAGGACGTGGCGGCTTTTGACCGCCGCGACGATGCCGATGTTTGCTATCCCGACGAGGGAGACGAAGAGCGTGAAGTTGAAGATGTCCCCGCTCCCCATCGCCCCCATCGTTGCAAGGCCGCAGGCGATCGCCATGAACCGCCGGAACCGCATCTCGGAGATAGTCGTCTCCTTCGCGTAGTAGGCGTCGCCCCCGAACGCTATGTCGATCTGCCGTTCAGGCCTGCTTGCGATGGCGAGGCCCGTAAAGATCAGCGCGAGCAGGAAGAGCGTGATCGTGTAGGGGGTGTAGTAATGGAGGATATCCCCGAACTCCAGCACAAAGAGAGGGTCACCGCCGATATCAGGCATTCGGACCACCCCGCATGGTGCCGATGAGCGACATCTTGGCCATGACCTTGACGAGGATCGCGGAGCCCGAGAGCATGACCGCGAAGAACCAGTACTGCGGGAGGATCATGAAGATGAAGAACGCGATGATCCAGAGCGCCCACGAGTAGCCGCTCGCCGTCTCGATCAGCTCGAACCGCTCGTTATGGCCGCGGCAGAGGAAGTAGAAGAGCACGCCGAGGCCGGCGACGACCCCGCCGGAGAACCCGGAGAGGACGATGCCGTAGACGACGAGGAGCGCGGCAAGGATGCCGGGCGCGCTCTCCATCACCTCGATCTGCAGGCCGGCGTCGGGCGGCCGCGTGTAGCCTTCCTTGATCCGGTAGATCTCCGAGAGCGCGATCAACTCGGACGTGCCGACGACAAGGCCCGGGAGGATGAGGGCCTCCGCGAGGTCGGTGCCGATCAGCGCGATGAACGCGAGGCTGACGACCTCGATGAGGTCCGTGAGGAGGAGGCGGTGGAGGCCGTCGGTCTCCCGCATCATGGCGAAGAACGCGACTCCCATCGCTGCGAACGCCACGAGGAGGCCGAGCGAGTAGTCCTGGATCATTCTTCCTCCCTCCGGTAGAGGTACGACGCGATCGCAAACGCGGTAAAGAGGATGCTCGTCTCGACGACGGTGTCGGCCCCCCGGGTGTTGTAGAGGATCTCGTCGATGATCCCGCCCGGGTGGGCGACGATCGTCGTGCCGATGTAGAGCGTGTTCTCCGCGAGGTAGAGCGAGAGCGGCGTTAAGTAGGTGGTGACGTAGCCCGCGTAGGGCGAGTTCTCCGGGTACTGGCAGATGACCTCCGTGGTGCCGAACGGCACGCCTCCCCGGTCGTAGGGGTAGAGCGCGCTTGAGGGGTCGAGCTGCGTCTTCGGGTAGAGCTGGTTCTCTTCAAATGCGAGCGGCAGGGAGAGGATGCCCACGAGGGAGACGATGATGCACGCGCCGGCGAAGAGCGCGGCGAGGTTCTTGAAGTTGGAGAGGACCCGTGAGATCCGCGTGATGATCAGCACGATGCATCCCTCCACTCCATCAGGCGGACGATGACGAACGTGCTGATCGCGGTGACGGCAACGAACGTCATGAGCGCCAGGGCTTCATCGTAGGCGAGCATGATGAGCAGGAGGCCCCACGCCGGTATCTCGAGGTTGATCAGCCGGGCGACGTAGGTCTTCGGTCGCACGAAGGCGACCGAGAGGACGCCGAGGGCGAGGATGACGAAACCGAGGATGAACGCGGTATTCACGTCTCGGCCCTCCGGACAGCCATCAGAACAAATATCGTCGATATCGGGGCGATGAGGGAGGCCACGATCGCGACGTCCAGGTAGCCGCGGTCCACGATGAACGGCAGGGCGCCGGAGACCAGGATCCCGAGCGCGATCAGCTTCGCGTAGGGGTCCTTGAGGAGCGCGGCGGAAAGAGCGCCCGCGAGCGCGATGAGCCCGAAGACGACCTGCAACTCGAAAATCACCGCTTCATTCCCCCGGCGTAGGTGCTTGCGATGGCGTTTGCCTCCAGCGTCGAGCCGACGAAGTAGGCTGCCGCCGCAATGAGGGTGATCGGGTGATCGAGCAGCAGGACGAGGCTGCCTGCGACGGCGAAGTTCAGGACGTTCGCGTACGGGAACCTTCGGCCGGTGTTCCGCTCGAGGATGGCTCGTGCGGCGGCAAAGACCGCGATCGCGGCGACGACGTAGAGCGCGATCACTCCCGGATCCTCCAGAGCCGTCCAAGGAGCCGACTCGCGTGGGTATGGGAGAGCCCCTGGATGGTGAGGATGGCAATCACCATCCCCGCGATGAAGTCCGAGGCGGCAAACCCGACCTGGGTGAAGCCGTAGACGACGAACGTGGCGAGGACCGCGCCGGTGGTCCCGGCGTAACCGGGGTCGTGGCAGATGCGGTTGCCGATGTAGACCATCAGGGCCGCCGCGAGCCCGCCGGGGATGCCGGCGACGTAGACGCCGCAGGCGGCAAGGAGCGTCCCGGCCGAGGCGTCGGGGGAGCAGACGATGTTCCCCATCATGGTGCCGCCGGAGAGATCGCCGCCGCCGGCCTCGATGTCCTGCGCGATGGCCGTGGCTCCGCTGACGCCCCCCGCCTCCGGCAATCCGAAGAAGATGTCGACGGTTACGAAGAGTATCCAGCTGATAATGGCCGCTGCCAGGATATGGAGGATCTCGCCCAGCATTTCAGTTCAACTACAGGAAAATACGGTTGATCAATTCAATAAAGGTTTTGTTGTTACCATTTCGGGCATGATTCGGCCGAAATGTGGCCCCGGCGCGCCTCCGGCCTGATTGCCCCGGGTTGATTTTGTATGTAATGTAATGTATTTTATATACATTATATGTTTCCACAGATATTCCCGGTGCCGTTGTTGCCGGATCCGGGGCCGCCGGGCGGAGAACCAGAGGGTACTGCAGGGATGCAAACGGCATCGGGTTGCTCCCCTCCGGGGGAGCCGCCGCCTACGGCGACCTGTCGAACACCGGGAACAAGTATAATGCTCACGGCGCCGACATATATGGCACGCGGGGGTTGCCGAGCCAGGTCAAAGGCGCTGGATTTAGGGTCTTATACTAAAAAAGGTTCCTATATCTGACTTCCATCCCACCCACGCGCGAGGGTTGCCGAGCCAGGTCAAAGGCGACGGATTTAGGGTCCGTTCTCGAAGGAGTTCAAGGGTTCGAATCCCTTCCCTCGCATGCTTACCAACAGATCAGCGGTTCCGGCTCCAGAGGCTCTTGAAGATCCGGGCCGGTTCGCCACCATCAAGGGATCCAACGCCATCGATGTCGGAAGGCTGGAGCGCCTGGCGGTGTTAAATAGGAATATGATAAAAATCCAGTTTGAGAGCGTAAGCCATGAGTCTATCGCCCGAAGAGAGCCGCCGGGTGGCCCGGGTCCTCGATCACCCCCTCCTGCGTGAGCGCAAGCGGGAGATCTACCGGGTGGTCTGGGCGCTGGATTGCCGGCAGGACGCGCGTCTGGCCGACGCTCCCCGGTGGATCCTGGACCTCATCGAAGCAGCGGAACGGGATATCCAGACCCGGCATACTCACCAGTTTTCCCATGAAACTCCTCCGGGTTAGAGCAATGGAGGATACCCTGGCACCCTGCTCCACCGCACGGTGGGCACGGCTGTCATCGGGGCCCCCTTCACCCTATCAGGTACACACTCTCACTTAGCGCGCTCAAGGAATTTTGCCCCGCATAACCCGACGCTGATCACATGAAACAAGACCAGCCACACGGTGCACCACCACTCTTCCGGGATGCAAGCGCCTTTACCACCCACTACATTCCCAATCCAGGTCGGTATCGCCTGATACAAGCTGAGGAACTCGCCTTCGAACTGCTCGATGGCATGGCCGGTGCAACACCAAGAACCGTCATCTGCAGAGGCCCACCAGGGACCGGGAAGACCGCATGCGTGCGAGCGATCTTCTCCGAGCTCGAGACGCTGACCTCGCGTTTCGTCCCGGTCTATGTCGACTGCCGGGTTGACCGGACCAGATATTCTATCCTCTCGCGGATCTCCTCGAACCTGACCGGCCGGCCGCCGGCAGAAGACATGGCCGAGTCGGAGGTCATTGACACCATAGCGGATCATTTACTCGAGCACAGGGCCGTGCTCGCCGTCTGCCTCGACAACATCGACCATATCAGCGCCGGTGTGACCAACTATGTGCTGCACGTACTGCTACGCATGCACGAAACCTGGCCAGGGGTCAAGGTCGGCGCAGTCGCTATCATCAACAGCCCCTATTTCAATCTCTGCAGCACTCCGGAGGCTTCCAATTCTTCGGTCTTCCACCCGGCCGAGATCATCTTCCCGCCATTCTCTAACGACGAGATCCGCGGGATCCTCCGGGACCGGGTGCAACAGGGGCTCTCCCCTGGCGTGCTATCAGACGAGATATTTGCCCTGGTGGTAGAGGGGACGATGGAATGTGGCAATATCCGTATGGGTATCTCCCTGCTTCGGCAGGCAGTGACGATCGCTGAACAGGATGGCCGGAGATCAGTGACCCGGGAGGATGTCTGCACGGCGTACAAGAGTTGGTGTGACGGCTTCCTGCAGGCGATCTAAGCCGCCCACCAGCCCGTGACCCCTCGTTCATGACGGCTCGCGGGGACCCTCAACCGGCAGACCACACTCCCTCCGGCCTGTGTATGAGGTTCAGTGGTCCCCCCGGTTGCGAAGCAAGCGAGCAGATAGCCGTCACTTCACGAGCGGGAGCGAGTGAGGGCGCCCAGGGACACCGGACAGCAGAAGAGAGCAGGGCAACATGCCGAAACGAGCACGAGCGAGTGAGAAAACTTGCCCGCTAACCTCCGCCCCGAAAGAGAGGATGCCCAACTGATCTCAGATACGGAAGCCCATCGCTTACGGGTGCTCATTATCTACAGGACCCGCGATGGTTTCACGCGCATTTTCTCCTCTATCTATGCCGCATCCGGGAGGGATCCGGCTCCTGCCTCTGCCAGGCGTTCTTCAACCCAGGCCTGGACGATCGGTTTGAGGTCCCGGCCGCGGAGGCCCCCCTCCCGGGCGAGGCCCTGGAGGTAAGCCTCGAGCTCCCCGAGGACCTCGAAGACGACCGCATCGACCTCGTCGGCTGTTGGCTGCATCTGCCCGCGGTCGATCAGCATTGTGTTGTAGAGGTCCAGGAGGCGGTCCTCCGCCTCCGCGATATCGATCACCTGCACCATGTTGAACGACACGGTAAACGGCATACAGAGAGGTGTAGAGGTCCCTCCGGTATTATCTGTTCCCGTTTGCTCTCAAGGAGGGTGTGGCGTCGCAGGACTGCGCTCTGCTCCCGGGGGGGGCGAGGCTCTTGTCCTGGCGTTGCCGGCCACTTCAGCCTCAAGGCTACCCACCCCAGCCAGTCCTCTCCCAGGAGGGAGGCAGTCCATGGCAATAGCCCGAAACCGGGGACCCTCCGCCGGCAGACCACACTCCCTCCGGTCAACGAGGGTCGCGCCTCCGGCGCTGCACTTCGTGCCCCCTCGCCGCCCTCCGCTCGTGGCGTCTGCCTGGTCTTCTCTTCCGGTATGGGACCTCTGACGACCATGACCGGCTCGGAACTCGCCGGTCATCGTCTGCTGGGAAGTGCTCGTCGCGTCGTGCTGCGCACCACGCTCCTCGCACGGAGGGGTGGCGCAAGGCCACCCCTCAAACGGACCCCACCGCCCGGCGCTCCGCGCCTCCTCCTCCGCACCTGACGGTGCTCAAACTCCGTTCCTACGGAACGTCGTTCCGCCCCTCAGGGGCGGGCAGTGCAGGGCGATAGGCCGTGGATGGGGAGAACCAACCGACCGGACCGGATCAAACCATCTGAAGCACTCGTAATAGAGGGGGTGGCCCCGCAGGGCCACCGCCTCCCGCGCGGAGCACGGTGCGATAGCACGGTGCGGAGCGCGCACCCTGCAGGCGGCGGCCGGCAAGTTCCGAGCCGGTCGCGGCCGTCAGAGGTCCCGGACAGGAAGAAGAGATCAGGCAGACGCCACGACCGCGAGGGAGTGTGGTCTGCCGGTCGAGGTCCCCGCCGGCAGCCTCGATACCAAATAGACGGATCTTTTGCGCCACAAACAGATGCCGGCCCCTCACTCCCCGCCGATACTCCGCTTCCCGCAGATCTGCACCACCTTCTCCGGCTCATAGCGTAACGCAACCTCGCTCGTCCTCCCGCCGGCCTGCACCCGGATCAGGTCGACCAATCGCAGCGAGTCAAGTTTTCGCAGTTGCCGGGAGAAGGCCGTGTAGCCGACCTTCGGCGTCTCCTCTACCCGGCCGTAGATCGCGCCGGAGACCAGCGGGCCAGATTGTTCCTGCGACAGCTCCGCGATCCTCCGGAGCAGCAGCCGCTCGTCCGTCGAGAGCGCCCGGACCGTGCAGGCGAGGTGGATGTGCTTTGCCTGCTCGTAGGCCTTCGCGATATCCTCCTCGACGACCTCGGTGCGGGCGGCGCACTCCGCGTTCAGCACCGCCCGCTTCACCAGGTCAAGCCCCACCCGGACGTCCCCCGACTCCATCGTCTGCTCGACGATGCGGTCGAGCATCTGTACTGAGAAGACGCCGGGGTAGAGCCCGATCCGGATCCGGTCCTGGAGGATGCCCCGGATCTCGTCGGCGTCGTAGGGTGGGAAGTAAATATCGGAGGGGCGGAACGGCGAGAGGACCCATTTGCTCAGATCGCTCGCGAGGTCGAGGTTCATGTCGCTGACCGTCGCAAAGACTGCGGCCCGGGCGCCGGGGTAGTCCTGGTGCAGCCGGAGCAAGGAGTTGACGACATCCCCGAGCGTGTTGTTGTAGTGGAGCAGGTTTGCGTCGTCCAGGCAGACGATCAGGCTCTTCTCCTGCCGCTGCAGGGTGCCGCCGATAGCGTCCAGCACCGACTTGATCGAGACACCGGTCCGCGCCGGAGCATGGCCGACGATCGCCGCGTAGATCCGGGAGAAGACCATGTACTTCGTCCGGTCGTTCTGGCAGTTCACGTAGACCGGCACGATCTTCTTGGTGGTCTGCTCGAGCTCGGAAAATATCCGGAGCACGCTGGTTGTCTTCCCGGTTCCGGGCAGACCCCTGCAGATGGCGTTCAGCGCCCGCCCGCCTTCGAGTGCGGGGCGGATCTGGTAGGCGAGGTCCTTGAGTTGGCTTTCGCGGTAGTTGAAGAACTCTGGAGCGTAATCGATCTCGAAGACATCGATGCTCCGGAAGAGTGTCTGGTCGGACATGAGGAGTCGCGTTCTCATACAGGGATCGTCGGGAGGCGGTTATTTAAGCGGGAGCCGCGCGCATGGTGAAAGTGAAAATAGAGTTTTGCCAGGGGACCTCTTGCGCTCATATCGCCGTTGTTTTGTCCACCGGATGGCATTGTACTCGAAGATAGGGTGTGGTCGCTCACCCGCCGAGCGCCTTCACCGGCACCGCCGCCGCCACCCTGCGGCCGGCAACCCGGGGGAAAAGCGTTATCCTGATGAGCGGGTAACAGGAGTATGATACAGCATGCTTACGGCTGATGGCATCCTCGGTGCGCTGGCGGAACACCGGGAACGGATCAGGAGCCTTGGCGTCAGGCGGATCGGGGTCTTCGGGTCGTTTGCCCGGGGCGACGAGCACGAAGAGAGCGATATCGATATCCTTATCGAGTTCGAGAAAGGGGGCCGTTCCTTTGACACGTACATGGACCTCAAGTTCTTCCTCGAAGATCTCTTCGGGAGGAGAGTCGACCTCGTCGATCGCGATGCCATAAAACCGGCTCTCGCACCGCACATCCTCCGGAGTGTTCGATATGTCCCGGGAGTATAACCTCTATCTCCAGGATATCCTCGAGGCTATCGGGAGAATTGAGCGGTATACCCGGGAAATGGACTACGAGGAGTTCCTGGCAGACGACCTGGTGCAGGACGGAGTGATCCGGAACCTCATGGTCATCGGCGAGGCCGTGAAACTCATCCCCGAACCGCTGAAATGCAAACATGCCGATATCTCCTGGAGAAAGATTGCAGGGATGCGCGACATCCTCATTCACGCATACTTCGGGATCCATAACGAGATCGTGTGGGACGTCGTCAAGAACAAGATCCCGGAACTCCAGGTTGCAGTCAGGCAGATGCTTGATGACGAGGCTGCCTGATCACCCCTCTACTGTGGTTCGGGGCTCAAACGCGCTTATTCTGTCGTTTGAGCTCGCCTATTCGTGCCGGAGAACCTTCCCGCCCCTTAAAAGACTGATACGAGGTGAGCGTCATACCACTCAGCATAGATACGGGCGGGCGTAATGGCAGGACGCACATTAACCAGGAAGGTACGGGAGACCACTATGACGCCGGAGGACCTCGCGTATCTTCACCGCATCCTTTGGTACCGTACTGAGCGTCGAGGAGTTCTCCGAAGGCATCGGAACGGCGGAAGATCTCTGCTAGATACGCCGGTTCTCACCCCCCGCCCAGCATCTTCACCAGCACCGCCACCACCCCTCCGACGACCCCGCCGGCGCCGGCGCTCACCGTCGAGAGCCGGCGCTCCTCGCCCACTTTCTCGGCTCGCCAGCCCTCCAGCGCCCGGAACCGGGCCTCAAACTCCTCATCCTGCGCCTCCATTCTCTGGAGCGCCCGGCAGATCCACTTTACATCCCGGTTCGTCTCGTAAACGAGCTCCCTGGTAGTCTTTTCCCCGGTCATCCTGGTAACCCTCCCGGAGGACTATGTGCCACCGGACCCCAAAAGATTGACCGTAAAGGATATACACAGGAATCCCGGCCAAATCTGCGGTCTAAGATAAAGTCAGGCTAATATTACTGGAAGGCATATCCTATGCTTGTCTGTCATATTCCCGGGAGCATGCAGGCCACGGAAGATGCTCCGCATCTTCCTGCTAGGCACGACCCAGAGGTTGTGCCGTGAGGAGAACCAACCATGGCAGACTTCGTGCAGAAGACCGTCAACAAGACGGCGGTCCGGGACCTCGCTGTCCCGATCGCCGATGTAACGTCGTTCGACAACCTCATCGAGACCGTCATCGATGACAATCCCTTCGGGTGCGTCGGGTATACCGGCTCCGACGGCCAGCCCGTCGCTGCGGTCGTCCGGAACCGCGAGCACTACACCGCGAAGGTGGACTTCATCGACGGCGAGGGGAAGAGGGTCGGGAACGTCTCCCTGCAGTCCCCCTCGATCACCGCCTTCAACGCGAACGCCGCGGAGGCTCTTGCGAACGCGACCCTCGCGACCGCGATGGGCGGGGACGCCGAGCGCAACTTTGCCGGCGAGACCTACTACGCCCAGCTCAAGTGCCACGACCCGTCCGGTGACGACTACTACGTCACCTTCACCCGGAAGACCATCCGGATCTCGTCCTACCAGGACGACGCCATCCGGACTGCCGTCGAGACCTGGGCGGACGCCGTGCCCGCCCTGGCGTGAGAGGGGGAGAATCCCCCTTTCCTGCCAGAGAAAAGTTCATTTTGTCAAACTTACTTCCAACTCTATCACTGTTACTGGCCACAGGATTAACGCCTTATTTTCAGCCAAATTTTGGAAAATATTAGGTTTTATCCGAGATCTTGTGAACCTACGAGATGTCGAAACGCCGTGAGTCTACACTAAACGAGGGAGGGCGCCTTGAACCAAAAATCGGTCGTTAGTCTCCACCTTCATTTACGTTCAGACTTTTAATTATCGGGGAGAAGAACTCACGAAACATCTTAAGATTATTTTCTATCCACTCGAATTGTTCGTGCCATTCAGAAGTGTCTGCAGGATCCGTCATCGGTCGAACCAACCGGATGAGGTGATCAATCCGCTCTGGCCGATAGATCCACTCAATATGGGGATTCAGTTTCTCTGCCGCAACCTGCTCAAAGTTTTCCTTTATTTGCTGGAAATATTCATTTTTGTGCTGACCTCCAACCCAAATCTCGACATCAATCCATTTTTCACGCTGATGAATTTTTGCGGCCAGTGTAAAGCCGCTTTTTCCAATCCCATATGCTATCCAATTCTGCGGATACGGTTTCCGGGGTTTCAGCTTTGAGCAGACGCTTTCGAGATACTCGTTAAAGCCACTCCAATACTCTAACTGGATTCCTTGCGAATCCGTCAATTCCGAAGGTTGTCTTGATGCATGAATCGACTTCGTCCATTCATTGGGTTTGGATACGACATTGAATCGAGGTGCGGGTGAGGAATCTCCAATTCTCCATAATTCAACCTCAATGCCAAAAAAATTGAGCGACTCTTCTGAGATTTGATTGAGCCAATCGAGTGCAGCACGATGCTCATCGGTAAACCTTCTGGCGATCCAGACGATGGTCTTCGCCTCAAGTCCAGCACTATACGTAATTATCTGGCCAAGGTGCGAGTGATCTGTCTTCTCAAGCTGGTTTTCAATGAGCACGTATGTATTGGTGGCCGGATCTCTTGCAAGAATGTCAGCTTTGTAAGGACCCACCCCCTGCTCAGTACTGACGGGTTCCAGTTCCATCCCAAGAGCATCACCCAAGATCTCAAGGTTTTCAGTCTGGGCAAGCCAGGGCGTAAAATCCCGCGCCTCATCTAACCAACCAGCGCGGAGATCAACCTCTTCTAGTCTCCCAAAATGATTTCTAACCATTCATCTCGCTCCGTTTAGAAGGGGTATTTGAATTAACTCGGGAACAACAATAGTAAGTCTAAACCTTTCCTAAAATTTATAATTGCCCGCCTGTGCCTATTGCTCAATCACCGCTTCCAAATCCCCCATCAGTTCACTACACCTGATATAGAGGGAGTTGTAAGCCATCTACTTCCAGTTTATGTGGCGTCACCCTCAAGCAGACCGCTCACACAGGCAATGTACCTCCCGGCATCGGTGATGTGAACAGAAAAGCGCCTGCCGCTCCAGATGCGCGTGATGTAGCCTGCAGCCTCCAGTTTGTACAGGTATTTTCGGTTCGTCCTGTTGAGAAGTTCCCGGTTCTTCGAGCCCGAGCTGTATTCGCCAGACTTGTTTCTCTTTTCGGGCGGCAATTCGTCATATCCTTCAAATCCTTGCTTGTGGAAAAAGCCGAAGAGGTCCTCGCTGGTCATCCCCTCCCCCCGCCGGTAGAGCTCGCACAGCAGCAGCTGGCACTCGGCGTCCGGCATCATGATGGAGAAGTTATACAGCGGTTCGACCTGCCCGGTCTCCACGATACTCAGACCGTGGTCCGCCTCGAGTGCGGCATCGTCACCCGTTGCATAGCGGTCCGCATGCACATAGTACGCCCTAACCCCATGCACCATCGCCGCCATGGTGACGGCCACCGACGTCATCCTGCCGCAGGCCGACATGTTGATGAGGACATCGTTCCCCTGCCGCTTCTCTCTCACAATCAGGGAGGAGACGACCCGGAGCACATCAAGGATGTCAAACATATTGCAGTAGGCGACCTCAGGGCGGACACCTGCCGCCAGCAGCCCCTCACAGACCC
>Ga0265294_10001119_pt1 | contig 36400 bp, 35 predicted proteins | sample MunlanPumphouse3_FD_192504 | JGI IMG/M metagenome (GOLD analysis project Ga0265294, IMG submission 192504) | Groundwater microbial communities from a municipal landfill in Southern Ontario, Canada - Pumphouse #3 | ecosystem: Environmental > Aquatic > Deep subsurface > Groundwater | place...
GAAATCTTAGATGGTGGAGATGGTAGAGATACTCTTAAACTAGCAAGTAATGTCAACTTTACAAATGCCAATGCCAGTGCTACAAACAACATAACTATTGGGAACTTTGAAATATTAGATTTGGGTGATTATAATGCTCGTATTAATGTCAAACAATGGAGTGATAATACATATGGAAATGAGTTTAAAAAAATAATAGGTAGCGACAAAAGCAATCTCTCCCTTTATGGTACAAATAATGCCGATACCTTCGATTTAAACTTAGATTTAAGCGAATTCGCTGGAAATGCATACGCATATGGATACAACGGAGACGATACTTTCGTTACAAATTTCGAAGCCTTACTAACAGGAAATTTAAGAATAGATGGTGGAAATGGTAACGATACAGCCAAAGTTACAGCCACGACACCCGGTCCTTTAGCTTTTGAAGATAGTGCTGACAATACTTTTGCTACTGATATGTTTAAAAATATAGAAACACTAAACTTAGAAGACATAGATCCATCTAAAAAAATAAGTATAGATGCCGAAGCTATGAGAAGTTGGTTTACTGGAGGTAGCTTTAAAATTGACCTAAACAATGATAATTTACAATCTGCTAACTTAACTATTAGTAATACAAAAAATGGTGATATGGTAGGTTTTGAATTAGGTGATCATACGATTACCTTAACTGATAATACTCACTTCATAATGCAAGTAGTTTAGTTATTTCACTCTTGTTGCTATACCGCCTTAAATAAATTTAAGGTTCCGAAGAGCTTTTGCACTGTTTCGGAAACCGAAATTTATTTCGGTCGGTGCTAATTGCAACAGTATAAAGCGTTGAGTTTTAAGCGTGAGTAGTGAATTTTTATTCATTAACATAAAGTTGTTCATACAAACTCAAATACCCTCTAAGCTATGATATTCGGAACCTTAAATTTATTTAAGGCAAGTCTTAAAACAAAAGTAAAAACTACCACAAACCACTCAAAACATTATACCCCCACGAACAGCACCGACCGAAACAAGTTTCGATTTCCAAACCCCACCACAATCCCAAACAATATTACGGAACCTTAAACTTGTTTAAGGCTTTCCTACAATTGTTCTAACTTTAAAACCACTTGCAACTTTTACCCCAACCAAACCCAAAACTACTACTCTTCCACCCCCGACCGAAACAAGTTTCGGCTTCCGAAAAGATTTATAACCGTTTTTAGCAATTGTTTTTTTCATACAATGATATTTCACTATTCATTCATATAAAGTTGTTCATACAAACTCAAATACCCTCTAAGCTCTCTTAACTCACCTTGTTTTAAACCCTCTTTAATCCAATTTTGCATACCAATTGGAACTTCTAAAGGCTCTATTAACTTGGCTCGTTTTTCTTTTGTTATTTTACCATGCTCACACAACACATTTAAATGCGACAATATGGTGCTTACTCCTAAAGTTCTAGCCATTGCTACTTCTTCTATGGTTTTATTCTCTTCTAAAAGCTCAAAAGTGTCTAAATAGGTTTTGGTGAGTTTTTTTAAAGGTTCTTCTTGCAGTTGTGCTTTGAACTCTTCTTTTATTTCTCTTGTTAGAGTTAAAAACATCTCTCCATATTTCTCAAATTTCACTTCCCCTACTCCATTTACTTGTAACAGTTCCTCTTTATTTTGGGGTAATTTTTCGCACATCTGTTTTAAACTTTTATCTCCAAAAATAACATATGCAGGAACTTCGTATTCTAAGGCTATTTTTTTTCGTAAAGCTTTAAAGCGTTCATATATTGCTTCATTGAAACTAAGCTCGTGTTCTATTTTTTGCTCACCTTGAGTCTTTTGCTCAATTCCCAATTTATCCCTAGGGATAAAAAACTTCTCTTTGCTTTTTAGTATTTCCATTCCCAAATGGTTAAGTTTTAGCACTCGAAACTCACCTAAAACAAGGGCTTGAGTATCTATTAACGCATTGGCAATTGCCACCCATTCATTCTTGCTTTTTTCTGATCCTAAACCATATACACTTAATTTATCATGCTTTAATTCTAACAATTTTTGGTTCTTTGACCCTCTTAAAATATCAATAATATGGTTAACTCCAAAGCGTTGTTCGCTTCTGTAAACGGCACTTAAAAACTTTTGAGCATCTATGCTCATATCTAAGAGTTCAACCTCTCCTTTAGTACAATTATCGCACAGGGTTTGGCAAGGCTTTATTTCATCTTCAAAATACGCTGCAATAATTTTATGTCTACATTGCCCAGAGATACAATAACGATACATGGCTTCGAGTTTATCCAGACCCGTTTGTTTATAAGAGCTGTCAATAGCCTCTTCAATTTGGATTTTTCTTTTTATCTCATCGCTTTTAGAGTAAAGCAAATAGACATACGACATGTCGCCATCTCGTCCTGCACGACCAATTTCTTGGTAGTAGTTTTCTAAAGTTTTAGGCAAACTTGTGTGTATAACAAAACGAATATTTGATTTGTCAATTCCCATACCAAAAGCAATAGTAGCCACCACAATATCTATTTTTTCATACACAAAATCTTCATAGACCTCATCTTTTACGCTTGGTGTTAACCCTGCATGATACGCCTTTGAAGCGTAACCATTTTCGCACAAAAACTCTGCTAAGGTTTCTGCTTCTTTTCGTGTAAAAGTGTAAATAATTCCACACAACCCTTTGTGCGTTTTTAAAAATTCAAGAATTTGTGTTTTGCCATTTGAAATACGAGGTTCCACTTTTATTTCTAAGTTGTCTCGTATAGTTTTAGCACGAAAATGTTTAGCATGGTTTAATTGTAAACTTAACGCAATATCGGCTTCTACTTTTTTTGTAGCCGTTGCAGTAAACGCAGCAATAGAAGTGTTAGGAAAAAACCGTTTGAGTTTGTCCAAGTTTCGATATTCAGCTCGAAATTCATGCCCCCACGCACTCACACAATGGGCTTCATCTATTACAAAGTAGTTAATACTTATTCGCTGTAACACCCCTACAAACTCATTGGAAGTAAAGCGTTCAGGTGCAATATAAATAAACTTCAACTCACCATTTAAGAGTTGTTGTAAAGTCAAAGCATTCTCTTTTGCGTTTTGAGAAGAGCTTATCATTTTCGCACTTATATTTATGTCGTTCAAGGCTTTTATTTGGTCTTGCATTAAAGCAATCAAAGGAGAAACAACCACCGTAACGCCATCCATAAGAAGTGCAGGCAGTTGATAACAAAGCGATTTTCCGCCCCCCGTTGGTAAAACCGTAAGTACATCTTGTTTCGCTAAAATAGCATCTACAACCTCTTCTTGAAAACTCCGAAAGCCCTCATGTCCAAAAATATTTTTAAGCAATTTATATTTGTTATTCATAGTACGATATTAACATAGTTTGGGTATGAGAATTCTTGATTTTAAGAAATTAGAAAAAGTAAGCTAAATAATTTTAATTTGTGCATCTGCATTCATCATTGAAGCTTTAGCTTTAAGTTTATCAATATCTGCTTTCCATTCATCCAATTGAGCCTGTTTTTTTTGTTCATATAGTTCTTTATCTTGCATTATAAATCCCTTTTTTGATTGTAATATATAAAAGCGTATAGTTTTAAAGTATACGCCGACCTTGTATAACTCTAAGCAGTAAGACAATAACTGCAACTACTAATAACAAGTGAATAAATCCACCCAAAGTATAACTGCTAACTAGTCCTAATGCCCATAAAACAATAAGTATTATAGCTATTGTTGATAACATGTGTTTCTCCTTAAATCTATTTTTCATTGTCATTTTTTTGATAGCTTTTTAACTCCATCAACATTTTAAACAACTTTAAGACAATTCATTATCTTCCTGTTTACATTAAAGGGAGTTCTTGTTTTTAAATTAGTATTTTTATGTAGTTTCTAAGGATTTTTCAAAGTTTTTTTAAGATAACAATTAAGTTAAATATACTTTTTATAAGATTTTATTATATAGAAATAGCAGTTTATAAATATGCCTATATTATTCAAAAAGCCTTATTTTAACAAAATAAAATTATCACAACTTATGATTTCTATATTTTCAGAAACATCTTATGAATCAAAATGTCTAAAAGCATTTTATTTTATTTTATTTGAACGTAGACTTATTTAAATTCTATGTCTGAAATAAGGTTACCTCTCCAATATGTCGTTGGTTCAAAGACGCACACACCTTCTCCATCAATGCTTTATCATGTTTCAATACATTATATGTCGTTGGTTCAACTGTGCTATTTCATTCGATAAGTTATCGCTAGTTGTCGTTTCAATACATTATATGTCGTTGGTTCAAAAAATCCAAGTGCTATTAATGAAGAGATTGAAAGGTTTCAATACATTATATGTCGTTGGTTCAAGTATTATTCTGATTTAAATAGACCCAGCTTTTCATAGTTTCAATACATTATATGTCGTTGGTTCAAGAGCTTTCGGAACAACGGTATATCCAAAACTTGGGTTTCAATACATTATATGTCGTTGGTTCAAAAAATTCTTGACTTTGGTTATTTGTCATTTTATTTGTTTCAATACATTATATGTCGTTGGTTCAATTTCTAAACCCTTTTAAAGAAAGGGGAATTAATCCCCGTTTCAATACATTATATGTCGTTGGTTCAACGCTGGCGAAATTACTAAACTTGCAGTTTTTTCGCCAGTTTCAATACATTATATGTCGTTGGTTCAATTATATTAAAAGTATTGAATATAAATGATTACAGAGTTTCAATACATTATATGTCGTTGGTTCAATTTCCGCTCCTCTTCTCGTATATGCAACAAACCCGGTTTCAATACATTATATGTCGTTGGTTCAATAAAACTGGATTAGTAAAGCCAAATTCCTTAATACTGTTTCAATACATTATATGTCGTTGGTTCAAAGAAAAAGTAATTCCAGTTGTTAAAGAAGTAGTTCCGTTTCAATACATTATATGTCGTTGGTTCAATCCAAATTAATTCAAAATTGGGAACGCCCTCATGTTTCAATACATTATATGTCGTTGGTTCAACAATATCTTCTATTTTGTAATTTCTGATTTTATTTTGTTTCAATACATTATATGTCGTTGGTTCAAATTTTGGAAAATTATTATATAAAAAACAAGCTCAGTTTCAATACATTATATGTCGTTGGTTCAATCAGTTTTAACAACAGGATTTGACGCTACAAGCGTGTTTCAATACATTATATGTCGTTGGTTCAATTATTTATTTATTTTTACTTAATCAGTAAGAATTTGTTTCAATACATTATATGTCGTTGGTTCAATCGTTGTCTATTTGAGATAATCTTGTGTCTATTTCGTTTCAATACATTATATGTCGTTGGTTCAACTTCTATGGAAATAGTTAACATTAATAGAAGACTGTTTCAATACATTATATGTCGTTGGTTCAAAGTTCCAGAAAATGCTTTAAAAATACTATTAAAAAGTTTCAATACATTATATGTCGTTGGTTCAAACATTTAAAAACTTTGTTCAATCTTTTAAAGATTGTTTCAATACATTATATGTCGTTGGTTCAATTTGTTCTTTTGAGTGTGTTCTCGTGTTATTAATGTAGTTTCAATACATTATATGTCGTTGGTTCAAAATAGTTTCGGAAAAAGCTCTAATAATGTGACTGCGTTTCAATACATTATATGTCGTTGGTTCAATTTTTGGTACTTTCATAAATGGTGGCGGTTCAAGTAGTTTCAATACATTATATGTCGTTGGTTCAATATGTTGAAAATTTGAGAAGTGACTCAACAGATAAGTTTCAATACATTATATGTCGTTGGTTCAATGCGTCCTTGCCTAGCATTTCGTGGTCATCAATTAAGTTTCAATACATTATATGTCGTTGGTTCAAGGTGACATAGTTGCAGGTTTAGATGTTGCAGACGAGTTTCAATACATTATATGTCGTTGGTTCAATATTTTAGTTCCATCACCCAATCAACCTTTTGCAGAGTTTCAATACATTATATGTCGTTGGTTCAAGAGATAGACCCTACCACTAAGACAACTTCTTTATTGTTTCAATACATTATATGTCGTTGGTTCAAGATATTTATGAAATCCATAGCATCTGAACTAAAGAGGTTTCAATACATTATATGTCGTTGGTTCAAATGCTTCGGGGCAAGTAGGCTCTTCCCATACTTGGTTTCAATACATTATATGTCGTTGGTTCAATTATCTATTTGGACGAATCAAGACGTGTGGGATTAGTTTCAATACATTATATGTCGTTGGTTCAATAAAAGAAGATAAACTTCAGTACCTACTTGATCGGTTTCAATACATTATATGTCGTTGGTTCAACAAGTGTATTGCTAAGTCAGTCAGATATAGACGGGTTTCAATACATTATATGTCGTTGGTTCAAAATGCTCATGGATTAGAAGATATTAGAAAATATCTGTTTCAATACATTATATGTCGTTGGTTCAAAGAGGTGGCAAATTTTGCCCGTGGTGGTTATGGCGGGTTTCAATACATTATATGTCGTTGGTTCAATTTCTTAAGTTAGAAATGTTTGCACTAACTCCACCCAGTTTCAATACATTATATGTCGTTGGTTCAATAGGAAAAAATCGTGCTTCTGTTATACTACTTTACCTAAAAATAGGACTTTATAGCACTTTTTCCAATCATTTAAAGATTTTAACAATAAGTTGTTAAATAGCTTCTAAATATAGATATTATAGTACTTATTAGCTGATTATTTTATAAATTGGTTGGAAAAATCAGATAAAAATAGATTCTTCTTCTTTTTTGTTGGTTCCTAACATAGTTTCGTTGAAACTTTTACTGTTGGGAACTTTTATAATTGAGATAAAATCTAGATTTTTATCAATTACTTTTTTGAGTTCATTTTCAAGTTTTATTTGATTTGCAGGAGTAATACTTCCTCTAAAAATTGATTTTTGATGATGCTTTAAATATTTTTTACAGATTTTAAAAACCTTTGCCACTCTATATTTTCCAACATCACTAAATTCATCGGCAATATCATAAAATAAAAAAGTATAGTTGTATTTAAAGGTATCTTTACTCACATTTTATCTTTCAAACTAAAAGGCACAAACTCTTTTTTTTCAACAATATATTTTATAAGCTTATAGCCCTCAAGTTTTAAGCAATTTTTATAAGTAGTTTTCCGTTTTAGTTTTGGGTGCATAAACGTTTCATTTAATCTGGTTTCAAACGCGTCAATAAATATTTTTTTACCTTCATCGTTTAGCAACGCATAATTCAAACTTTTATCAAAGTGCTTTTCAACTTGCAATTTTTTTCTGCCCACTAAATCAAAAATTGTTTTAAATACAATTACGGGTTTAAACGCTTCACTAATATCTAAACACAAGCTAAACCTTCCTTCTCTAGGACTGTGTAAAAAACTAATTGCACCATTGAGATGTGTGGTGTAAATTGCACTAATCGTTTTTGTATAAAGCAAGGTGTTCCCAAAACTCACCAATGCGTTCATAGGGTTATTGGGTGGGCGTTTTACTCGTTTGTTCATTAAAAAATCTTCAGGCAAAAAATGTTTAAAACTGTCATAAAACCTGCTCCAAATTTGCCCTTCTATAAACATAATTTGTTCAATTGTAATATCTTTTTCTAAAAACTTTTTAGGCTCACTTTTTAGCCAATCAAGAACTGGTTTTAACTCTTTTTTTTCATGCCTATAATAATGATATAGCGTTTCATGAATATTTTCAGCAATAGCTTGTACAATTGACTTTGCAATAGGAAGCCTATTTTCAACATAACATAACGCTTGTTTAATAGACAAATCTCCACTAATTAACTGCTCTTTGGGGTAAAAAGTTCCACTGTAATTGCCATAATAATTAAACAAATGAAGCGTAATTCCAGCTTTTCCTATGAAATCTAAAAACTTAGTATTGAAACTCACTTCATTCATACAATAAAGCTCTCGGGTGTCTTGAATAGGAATATAAAAGTTGCCTTTTTCATTGCGAAACGCAATTGAGTTGTCTTTGCGTTTGAGTTCGCCCATACTAAAAATATATCGTGTGTGATTTTTTGCCATAATTACCTCTATGCTTTTTAGATAAAACAATACTCAAAATAAGCGCATTTTTTACACTTATTTTCAAATTTAACCATAGGTGGGATTTCTTGGTTTATCAGATTTTCAATCTTTTCTAAAACTACTAAAAGCTCTTTTTCATTGGTTTCATCAAGTTCAACATAATCAACCTTTTTATCCCCTCTTTTTTCTATGTACTCTATCTTGCCTTTTTTCTCCACGCCTTTTTGTTTTAGTTTGTAAAGATAAAGCAAAACCTGCCATTTCACAGCTTGTGGGTCGCTGTCGCTTTTTTTAATCTCAACCAAATAATCTTTTGTAATTTTATCTATTTTAATATTATCAATACTAATCTCAGCCGTTTTATTCTTCTCTTCCTTAATTTCATGCAAAACTTTCCCAATGCGTACATCTTCTGAGTTGTCTTCAAGGTTTATACGGTTGGCATGGAGCCATAATTTTGTTTTACATATAAAAAAGTATGAGATAAGAGTACCATTAATTGATAAATTCTTCACATTAGAACCTTTTTTATAAGCCTAAAAAAATAGCTTTTTCTATCATACTTCCGAAAAAGTATAGAATATTCGGAACTGTATTTCTGAATATCACAACTACCAAAATAACCCTTCTACTTTATCTTTAACATATTCAACTAGCTGTAAGCCAATATATTCATCAAAAATATTTTCAGTTGCTAAGTATATTCCAAGTGCATTTTCAAAGTCTTCGGTGATAGCTGTATTAGCAATCTCTTTTTTCTCGCCCATATAATAAAAATTTTGATTAACAGTATAAAGGTTTACACTTTTTTTTATTTTTGAATACTCATTTTCAATCTCTTTCATATTTTTCCAAAAATTTTTATCCTGTTTGATAGCTCTCTTTTTTTTATCAAGCTCAACCAATATTTTCCAAATATTGACTGCATCTTTGTTCAACGGTATAAAAAAACTAAAAGTGAGTGGTGCATTAGCAATCAGAACAAATTCTTTATCAATATCTAAAAAATTTAATTTTTGAAAATGTGCATCTATTGATTTAATCTCTACTTGAGAATTATAATAACTATCCAATAATCCTTCTGAATAAATTTGTTGTTCTGATAAAGTTTGGTAGTTATTAAGGATTTTGCAAGTTTGTTCGATATCAAAATTATTGTAAATTTTATGACCTTCAAAATTTTTATCATTTTTGATTTTTATAATATCTGCTGTTCCAATATTTAATTTTTCAGCACTTCTATTTCTTCTTCCCATAGACTGAACTATTAAATCAAGAGGTGCCAATTCTTCAAAACCATCTTCTAAAGAGATATCTACCCCTGCTTGAATAAGCTGTGTAGCAACAACAATTTGTTGAATACCTTTGGATGAATTTGACTTAATTTTTTTGATAATCTCTTGTCTATTAATCGGAGCAATAGCACTTGTAAGTAAAAAAATACTTTCTTGCCTATAGCTGGAATCTTTATTGATTAGATACTCATACATTGTATTAGCGGTATTAACTGTATTGACCCTAAATAGTAAATCTTTTTGTGTTTGTAACTTATCATCAATTTTTTCAAATAGCTTATCAAATGTATAACTTTCAACGATATCCACTGTAATTTTATAGCGATTAAAAAATTGTAAATTCTCTTCAGGTGTCAATATTGTATCTATTGTCTTAAATGTATAACTATCGTTTAAAATCTCTTTTTTGATATTTGGAAATGTAGCACTAGCTACTATAATTTTACAATTAAAAATTTCACTCATAAATTTTAAAAACTGTGTTACTGGATACATTAATTCAAGTGGTATAAGTTGTACTTCATCAATCAAGATAATACTATTAGCAAATTGATGGAACCGCTTAAACAAAGCATTTTTTCGTTTAAAAACACCATAGAATAGTTGATGGAAAGAGGTTACAACAAACTCACTATCAAGAGTATCAAGCAAAAATTGTTTTTTATCTATGTCATATTCTTCTAAGCCTTGTTCGATTAAAAACTCTCCACTAAGGGAATGTTTTTCTAAAAAGATACGATTATCATTGATATTGATATCCATAAAACTTAGTAAATCTTTAAGGATACTGGCATTTTGTTCTATCAAGGTTATGAAAGGTAAAAGATAAAAAACTTTTTGGTAGTTTTGTTCTTCTTTGATTTGTAGTGCCAATTTGTAAAGCAATAGTGTTTTTCCTGCACCTGTAGGTAATTTAATAAAAAATACTTTATTCTCTTTTACATTATTAAATTCATGAACAATGCTTTGATAAATTTTTTCTCTCACATTATCAAGAGGTGCTTTATCTCTTGTTTTAAAATACTCTGATTTAAAGTCATCAACCTTACTTGAATCAATACATTTACTTTTGATTTTTTCTATCATTCTATCTCTAAAAATAGCATCTTCTTTGTCTGCATAAATTAGTAATGAGAATAACAGCATAAAGACAAAAATATCATTTTTTTGATATTCATCTTTAAACCAAAAAAATTTATCTAAATATTCAATTTCATTTTCTGGAAAATTGGTTATCAAAAAAGTCCCAAAATTTTCTATTACTTCATTAGTATCTAAAAAATGATGATAAATTGCATCTATTTCGGAACTATTTTTTTTGATGCCCTTAAAAATTTTGAGTACATTTTGTATTGCCAACTCATCAACTGTCTGCATAGTTTCAGCATTATCCAAATCTAAATGATGATACCGAATTGCCATAAAAACTAAACTTGCAAATCGTTTATCAAGACGAAACTTTTCAACCGCTACAAAATAACCAAAAAATGCGGAAATAAGTCCATGTTCTGAAAGTTTTTTTTCTTTTTCTTCTTTGCCTTTCGTAAGACCTTCTAAAATTTTCTTTTGAAAATACATAGATGATTTCCCAAAATCATGGCAAAATACGGTAATTTGGAGTAAATTTTCAAATTGTTCATGTGAAATTGACAACAAATCAAAATTTATATCAAGCTCATCTAGTCGTTTTTGAGCTTTGTTGTACACTTCCTCAAGATGCACAATGAGCTTTCTATTTGGCTCAGTGTGCGAAATGAGATTAAATGAATTGATAAAGTCGTCTGTCATCATCTGCATAAAGTTTTTCTTTCATTTCATCTTTATTCGTAATTTTTAAACTATAATCCCCGACAAAACTAATCATCTCTTTGGTCACAGGTAAGCTCCTATCGTTATTAAAAGATACTGGAGTGAGCTCATTGTAAAAAGACACAGGCTTGTTAATCGTAAATCTAACAACATTTTTATCAAAGGAAGTGTAAAGGTTATCACCTATCTCTTCTTTTACCAATGCAACATCAATCAAATGTTCCTCATCTATTCGTGCAAAAAGCTGTTGCATTCCAAGATTTGGATTGTAAACAAAAAGTTTTTTTTGAAGTCTTCCAAATAGCTCTTCTCTTATTTCCTGATTATCTATTATCAAAAAAATTTCCCATTTAATGTCTTTAATAAATTCATATCTTGTTGGACTTCGTTGACCTCTATCGAGAGATGGATTACTAATTGGATTTTCATTAAAAGTAAACTTTCCATTTTTACCTTGCATGAGATTAATTCCCATCGTCTCTTTTTTTATCTTCGAAGTCAATAGTCTTACTGCATAACCAAATTGTTCAAATGGGAGAGTTTGGATATATTTCTCCTTACTCCATCCCATAATTGCACCAATCAGTCCTAAAATTGCTGTTTTAGGCGGTATAACAAAAGATTGTGGTTGATTATTGGCAAATGGTTTTTTGAATAGTGCATAATCACCGCTGAGCCTAAATTTAATTGCTTGCTTTTTCATTTATAGCTCTTTTACTTCTTTGCCTTTTATTGCGAAATATTTGACTTTCGATTTTAATGTATCATTTACTTTTAAAAAGTCTTTTGAAAATGAGAACTCATCAATATAGATTTTAATCGCATGGATAAGACTTTCAGAACGATTTAAAAAATCAATCAACTTTGCAAAATCTAAATCATTTTTAATATCATCAAATTGACGATATTTGAATTTTTTCTCATCTTTAATGGTAATTGAATACTCGATGTCTGGGATTTTATAGTAGTCATCATTGTATTCTATTTCTATCAATAGTCTTGATTGTTGACCTGTTTTAGAACGAGTATTTTTCAGATTAATCTCATTCCAAAGAGCAACTTTCATCTTTTCCAGATCAGCCTCTTTTACTAAATTTTCTTTAGCTGTTGTAGGGTTAAAATAACCAATACAACTAAAAAGCCCATACGGTAAAAAGCTAAATGTTGCGATAGAACCTTGAGTATTTTTCTCATCACTTAGCATAATGGAAGTATTTTGAGTTGTTGGTAAAAAAACTTTGTTAAGAGTTCGATTAAAAAGTTTAAATTGCACCGCACCTGTAGCTTGAGTGTTGTATTGTCCTTCTTTTCCAGCTACTACAGTTCCAAATAATCTAACATCTATACATTTACTTTTTAGTTTCTCCAGATTCTTTACGACATCTAAAACTTCTTTTTCTTTATCACCCTTTTTAGCTTGAACTTTCATAGTTTCAGAGGAAAGTGCCATTGCACGAGAGCCAGTTGTAGTTTTTCCTTTTTTATCAGAGTAAAAAACTTCTTCATCATCATAACTATCATCAATAAAATCTCTGATGTATCTTTTAAGTCTAACATCTGAAACCAACGCTTGTTGTGTATCTTCATCATATCTTTGTTCACCTGTAAATGGGTCACCATTTGGGATACAATCTTTTGCATCGTACAAAAATAAAAACTCTCTCTTATTCATTTTATTCTCCTGTTGTTGTGTCATCTTCTGCTGTCTCCTCTTCATTTTTTGGTGGGGTTGGGTCTTTGTCTGATTTTACATTATTGTAAAGCTCATTGCCTAAAAACAGTCCAAATATAAACTTATCTTTGTTAAATATATTATCATTAAGCTGTAGCATTTCTTGGGTAGAAAGTTTGATATTAATACTTTGCAAATTTTCATATCCATGAAATTTTGTTTTAGCAAAAATTTCATTCATAAATGTTTGTACAGAAGTGAGGTTATTTCTCTCAATTCGTTTGCCTACAAATGCCAATGATTTTTTATCATAATTATTGATAGACCAACTCAGTATTTTGATAGCCAATCCAACACAAACCCCCATTTTCATTGATGATGAATCTTTGACCAAATTACTATTTTGTAAAAAATAGGTCAATTTTTCTTCATAGCTTTTACCTACAAACACTTCTTGTTTATCCTGTTCATCCATTGTACTTTCTCCTTTGTTGATTTTTAATAGCCAGTTTAAAAATATATAGTGCTTAATTACATCACCATAATAGTACTTTTCCTTTTTGTCATCACTTTTACTAATTCCATATTGCATTCTTTCATTCATAAATAACATAAGTTGAGGGGTATCTATCCTATCGTTCAAAGCTATTTTCCTAAAAAGTGCCGTTCTCATTTTTTTGTAATTATCTTTATAAAAAATATGATAAATATGTTGTTGCCAACTATATTTATTAAGCTTCCTATTAAATTCTTGACTATAAAACTCTTTTAATGCTTTGAATATTTTAACATTTTGAATCAATACAGACGGGATAATATCTTTGATGTATTCCAGTACATTGTTACCTGTTTTAGTCGGTTCATTGAAATAAAAATTCAATAACATTTCATTTCTATTTTGGAAAAATTTACTAACTAAATTTAACAATCCTTCAAAGTTTCCTTTTGCTTCTTTGGTATATTTTTGAAACTCTTTCAAAACTTCATCATTTAAACAAGTTGACGTAATATACGAATTCATCCCCATAAAATAAAATTTATTATAACTTTCTAAAAAAGTTTTACCAATCATAAAATTAATAAAGGCCTCTTTTGATAAAACAAAAAGATTTTTATCATCTTTAAGATTATATTTTACATTTACTTTATCAGTTGAAAATGGATAATAAAATCCTCCCGTAGGATAATATAAGAAATCTTCTTTTTGTGTAAGATTACACATTCCTTTTAAATGTTCTTTTTTCTTTCCTGCACCACTTTCATAAGGATTTGCAATATTATTAAATTCAATATTTTGGAATATATCAAAAATAGCTTCTTGGCTAATATTTTTATTATCTATCATTTTTATAACAATAGCAATATTTTCATTTTTTCGTTCATTTTGTTCTTTATCTTGATTGGCTTTATCTAAACCCATATTTGCAAGTTTAATTATAAAATCTATATTGTCTATTAAACATTGGGATTCTTTATTTAAGAAATCTTTTATCGATTTATCTTTGTCATTTTTTAAATAAGCATTAACTATTTTTTGACCTTCTTGGAGTTTTTTAATTAGTTTTGTTTTTTCAGTTGTTAATTCTTTTTTAGTAATAATAAATGAAGAAGGGAAAAAATATAAGTTACTTCCTTTTTTACCTCTATGAACTTTCCATTCCAAATACTCTTCGACATCATTCGTATGTCGGACTTCATTTGAAATAATTGTAAAATCTTCTCCATTCCATTTTAAAATAATTTCAATATAAAAATTTGGCAAATCTTTAAAAGTAAAAACTGAACCTAATTTATTTGATACTTTTCCTATATCTACAATTTCTTTTATCAATTTAAACTCCTCGTACTTTATGTGTATATAATTTTTAACTCTAATAAATAGGTAATTAAAATAATAATTTCATTTAAAATTTTTAATGACAAATAAAACACTTCCATTATTGACTCCTAAAATAAGCTATTTTGAAAGTCTACCAAAAAATATTTTTTAAGTCAACCAATACTATGTTAAAGAATTCAATATGTAAATAAACTTTTTTTAAGTCTTAATCCTTTATAATTGCAGAAGCAACTATTCTTGAATTTTGAACCTATCACATATAATGTATTTAAACATACTTTGTTATGTTCTGAATATGTTGCTATTTATTTCATCTCATCAACCTTTCAAAATATTTCATATATAATAATATTGTAGTTCCTAGGTAAATCCTCTCCTGTAATTTTTACAGTGATGAACCTAGGAGGAATATTCACCTCTTTCAAATCATAAACCCACCACCATAACTTGCTTTTTCACCCAAGCCAACACCTAAGCTTAAAAACGCTAATTTTTGACTTGTTTCATCTTCATTGGGGACTATTCTAAACTTGTTTCCAAACAATCGCACTCTTTTTTGCATTTCATTTTTTGTGGTAGTAAAATAAATAGATTGTGGTTTTTGATTTTTTACTTCAAGCAGTTGGATAAAGTTTTGATTTACTTTTAATTTTTCACCGAAAAACAGTTCGTATTTTTTGAGCAAATTTTCTTGTAGTTGAGTTTGCAGTTCAATGATATCGCCACTTTTGTCTAAACTCCAAAAAAGTTGGTGTTTTTCTTCATTCTCTTTTTTTAAAGATATAACAACAGGCGTTGCACTGTAGAGTTCATTTATAAAAAATGGTTTTATCTCTTTTATTTCCACTTGTAAAATTTGTAAAAAAGGGTTGTTTATATTTGTACGAAGTAGAGTTGTTAGCTCTTTGGCAAATTTTTCATCTATGGTTCTAAGTGAAAAGTTATAGGTATTGCCTTTTTTATACACTTTTTCTTTCTCTATGGGGAGAAAACTACCAAAACAATAGCTGTTGAAAATATTTTTATTGTGGTTTTGCTTGTACTCTTCTTTTTGACAAATTGAATAGTTGATACACTTTGAAAGTACATCAAAACTTTCAGAAAAAGAGATATCTTGTTTTAAATATGCTATGCATTTAAGTTCAAAAATTTTCATTGGAATCCTTATTTTTATTCTAATGAAAAATTATAGCTTCTTAATTATTATATTTTCGTTATTTTTGCTTTTTATTTACCGTTTATACTTTAAAAGTTCCAGCATCATTGCTGTGTTTCCTTTGTTTTGGGCGAAATGATAGGCTTTCATTCCGTGTTGGTTAGAGGCATTGACATCTACGCCAAATTTTAGGAAAAGTTCTAGCATTTCAAAGCGATTATTGTGGGCAATATTGTGAATGGGCGCGTTTTTTATGTGGTTTTGTAAATTTGGGTTTGCTCCTTGTTGTAGTAAATACGCAGCAATAAGAAGATTGTTTTGAAGTACACAATAGTAAAGTACGCTAAAGCCTTTGTTGTCTTGAGCATCTATATTGGCGTCTTTTGAGATTAAAAATTGTACCATTTTTAAATCTCTTTTTTTAACGGCAATATGTAAGGAGCTTAATCCTGCGCTTGTGGTGCTGTCTATGTCAAACTCTTTTAAAGAGGTTTCTACTTTATTAGTATTTGCTTCATAAACACCATAGTGCAACTCATTCCAGCCGTTGTTGGCATAAACTGCACACGCTAAGAGTAAAAACAACAGTGCTTTAAGCATTAAACTCTTTTCTAAAAACTGCGACTTTAAACCTATCACCCATGCCTGTGGGTTCAAGAAGGGTTTTAACTTTTTGCACCTCTCTTAAGTAGGTTGTTTCATCGGTGTTTTGTTTTAATATTTCTAAGAGTTCTATAATACCAAACTCTACAAGTGCTTTTAGTTGGGTTTTGTAGCTTATATTTTTTATTTTTGCTTGTTTAAAACTGTCTATTAGGTGCATAAAGTTAACATCATAAGTAATATCACTTTTCCCAAAAAGTTCAATTAAAGGCAACTCTTCTTGGAAAATAGGAAAAACTTTGTGTTTGTGGTAAATACGCATTGAAAAATCATTTCGTGGGTATTTTTCTCCATAATCAAAGGTTATAAATTCAAATTTTTTGATATTTTGAGCTAAATTATTGGCAAAATCTTCATATCCTAACGCAATTTCACCTTTTTGTATGCCGTATTTATTGCAAATGGTGTTTATATATTCGTCTGCAGTTACTTCAAAACCCAGTTCATGATTGTTCACAACTGCATTTTTTCGTAACCCTTCTTGTGTGGTGTAAACCAGTTCAGCGCCAAAGGCATCAAAAATTTCATTGGCAACTATTAACGCACTGTCAAGTTTTATTTGCGAAATATCTTCATAGTGTACGAGCTTTATTTCGTCTCCAAAAGAGTCTTTAAAATACTTTTTTTGCTGTTCTTGCAGTTTTGGGAACCTCTCAACTATGGCAAATGTTAAAGTTTTTAAAAGTTCTGGTTTTAATGTATAGATAAACTCTATCATATCTGCTAGTAAATAGCCGTGATGAGCACCTACTTCTACAATAGTTGTATCGTTGGGCAAGAAACCACTCTCTATGGTTTCAATGGCTTTTTTACCAATGGAACCACCAAAAAACTTAGATGTTGACACCGAGGTGTAAAAATCGCCCTCTTTTCCAATAGTACGGTAGTGTGTATAATACCCCTTGTCGCCATAAAGCCAATCATTAAAATAGGTGCTGAATTTCATTGAATTTCCTTTTTCCAAACTCTGATTTTACAGATTTAGTTTAAAATTGTCAATGAAGCAATTCCAACAAATGTAGTTTAAAAGGGAGTTTTTGGCTATAATAATCTTTCAAATAACTAAAAAGGAGTAGCACAATGGAAAAAAAGACAAAAATTTTAGCAACTTTAGGGCCAGCAAGTGATACTGTAGAAAAAATTGAAGGGCTTATAAAAGCCGGTGCAAATATGTTTAGACTGAACTTTTCTCATGGAACGCATAAATATCATTCACAAACTTTATCTCATATTAGAACTGCCATGAGAAACTTAGATACAGTTGTTGGAGTATTGCAAGATATTTCAGGACCAAAGGTTAGAATTGGCGATTTAAAAGAGCCTTTTGAATTAAAACGAGGCGATATTATTACCTTACAAAAAGATGAAATTGTAGGATACCAAAAAAGTGCCAACGAATATGTAGTTTCTATTAACTACCCTGATATTATTAAAAAAATAAAAGTAGATGAATTTATTTACTTGTATGATGGAACGATTCGTGCAAAAGTTATTCAAACCAAAGATGAATTAAAAGCAGTTATTGAAAACCATGGAAGATTATCTTCTAAAAAAGGGGTAAATTTCCCAAATACGGCTATTGATATTGATGTTATAACTGAAAAAGATAAAGAAGATATTGCGTGGGGAGTTGCTAACAAAGTGGATTATTTTGCCATCTCTTTTGTACAAAATGCCAAAGATATGCAAAACGCTCGAAAACTTTTAGATGGCTACAAAGGCAAACTTATTGCTAAAATAGAAAAATTTGATGCAGTCGAAAATATTGATGAAATTTTAGAAGCCAGTGACGGATTAATGGTAGCACGAGGCGATTTAGGAATTGAAGTTCCCTATTACGATGTTCCAACAATTCAAAAAAAGCTCATTAGAAAAGCCAATTTAGCATGTAAACCAGTTATTACAGCAACGCAAATGTTGCTTTCTATGACTACTTCTGAACGAGCCACAAGAGCTGAAATTTCAGACGTTGCCAATGCCGTTTTAGATGGTACCGATATGGTAATGCTTTCAGAAGAGAGTGCTATTGGAGAAGACCCTGCTAATGTTGTGCAAACTATGCATAATATTATTGCACGAACAGAAGATATTTATAACTATGAAAACCAAGGTAGCATGCCATATTTAGATGACTTTGACGTTATTCAAGCAACTGCTATAAGACTTGCCGATGACATTAACGCAAAAGGAATTTTAGCGGTTACCAGTTCAGGGCAAAGTGCAGTAAAAATGTCAAGATACCGACCTAGAACTAAAATTTATGCCTTTACTCATAAGAAAAAAGTTCTAAATGCATTAACTGCAATTTGGGGCGTTATTCCTGTAGGCATGATAAAAGAGGCTCACGCTTCAGTAATGTTTTATAAGATGTTAAAATCATTAGAAAAAAATGGTTTACTCGATAAAAAAGGTCCTTATATTACTACCATTGGTTACCCTGTTGGAATGCCTGGAAGTACTAATACGATTAAGATTTTAAATGAAGCCGAAATTGAATATTATTTAAATTTGAAAGTAAGAAACAAAAAATCGTAGAGGTTTATTATCAATGAATAATTAATAATTAAATATTTTTAAATGGGTTTATGCTTTAAGGCATACGCCTATTTGAATATTAAACTTCTTTTAGGCTTATTTTAACCTTCATTAACTGCAATTTAAAATCCATAAATTTTTAATACTAAAGAAAACAACACACAAACTTAAAGTTATTTGTGTGTATATGGGTAATCTTTTATAATTTGAAAAAAGAGGAGATAAATGTTTTCGGAAACCGAAATTTATTTCGGTCGGTACTGATTGTGGTGGTATTATATTTTGAGTGGTTGGTTGTTATTTTTACTTTTGTTTGGAGACTTCCTTAAATAAATTTAAGGTTCCGAATAGTTTTTCGCCTTTTGTTCCAACATCTAAATGTTAATAAACAAACTATAGCTCTTAGCACTAAAAACTAATTACTCGCTAATTTTGCATAAATTTCTAACAACTCAATTTGTTGTTCTAACTCTAAAATTTGCATATCGAAAGATTTTATTTTTTTGGAGTTTGCTAGTGTTTCCACATCGGCATAGGAGTTTAATCCGGCTTTTGCAGCTTGGGTGATGTCTTCTAACAACGAATTGTAAAGCGTGTAATCCTCTTTTGCAATACTCTTTTTTGATTCAATCATATTCACTTTTGAAAGCTTTGTTTTATAGAAATTCTCTTCTTCTAAGATAGTTGTACTTAAAGAGATTTTGGATTTCAAATAATCAATTCGTGTACTTTGAATGTCATTTAAAGTTCTAAAATCAAGAGGAATGGTAAGATTTAACCCCATAAGCTCACGGTTTTCTCTAATATTTATATCGTTGTCGTAGTCATGATATTTTGTGTAGTCGTAGGTAAAATTAATTGTAGGCAAATATTTAGTAACGGTCATAATACTAAAATGATTTTTAGAAGCAATATCCTCTTTTGTTTTTAATATATTTAAGTTGTTCTCCATATATGCTTGGTCTTCAACAAGCGAAAACTTAGGCAAATCGAACGCTTCGTAGGAGTTACTAGCAAGTGTGTTAAACATATTAACCAACTCATTTTTTTGGTGTGTTAGTTCTGCTAGAAGATTCTTTTTTGTATTGGCATCTAAAATGGCATTGTCTAAAAAAGAAGCATCACTTATGCCATTTAAAACTTGCTCTCTTTTTCTTAAAATATCTAAATTGGCGTTTTCAATAAGCAATTCTTGTTTTTTAAGTGCATAATTTATTTTATGAATTTCAAAAAGAAGTTTTGTTGCATCTTTTATCATATTTTTTTGTTGCATCTGTATATCTAAGTTGGCATATTTTTCAACAGAGTTTGCATACATAATAGCTTGGTAAATCCCCCCACTTTTAAAAATGGGTTGATTTACTGAAATAGTTGACTTTAGTGGATTATGTTCCTCTTTTTGTGTTTTAGAAAGCCTATACACAATGGGATTAATCCAATCTTTTTTTAGTTTTGAAGCATCTTCTTGAACTTTTTCTTTACTTAAATCAAACATTTCAATTCGTTCTTTTGACAAAATAGCTTCATTGGCAAAAACAGACAATGAAGCAAAACACAATACAAAAAAAGAACTAAAGCGTTTTAAGTGCATCAGCTAACCTTTTGAACCCTTCATCAATTTCTGCGTTGCTAATAGTTAAAGGTGGAAGAAATCGTAAGGTGTGTTTCCCCGCTTTTAAGACCAATAACCCTTCGTTAAAAGAGGCTTTTATAATATTTGCTAGTGTCTGTTCATCAATAACTCGAAGACCTCGCATTAGCCCTAATCCAACTTCTTTATTGAATAAATGTCCATTTTTTTCAAAAATTTCAGTTAATTTTTTATTAAAATATAAAATAGTTTCATCTAAGGTGCCACTTTTTTTGAGTTCATCTAAAATATCTAGTACCTCTAATCCAGCAGCGGTAACTAAATAATTTCCCCCAAAAGTAGATCCGTGGTCACCTGGAACAAAAATATCTTTAAGTGTTGTCATAACAACACCCATAGGAACACCACCGCCTACACCTTTTGCTAGAGTTATAATATCGGGTTCTATTTCATATAAATTTGAAGCTAAAAACTCACCTGTTCGGTAACATCCTGTTTGAACTTCATCAATAATAAGCAAAATTTCTTTTTCTTTTAAAAATTTAGCTAATTTTTGCACCTCTTCTTTATCTAAAGGTTGAACCCCGCCCTCACCTTGAACCAGTTCAATCATAACTGCAACCGTTTGGTCATCTATTGAAGTATAAATATCTTTTAAATATAAATTATAAGAAAAGCCCTCAGGATAAGGTGCAAAATTAGAGGTATGCATTTTTTCTTGCCCCGTTGCTTTAACAGTAGTAATTGTTCGTCCATGAAAAGAGTGTACTAGGGTGATGACTTTATATTTTTTGTTGTTAAACTTGGTTTCGCCATATTTGCGTGCAATTTTTATTGCACCTTCATTGGCTTCTGCACCTGAGTTTGCAAAAAACATAGAAACATCGTATCCACATTGTTCTTGGATTTTTTTAGCCAAAAGTGCTTGCGGCTCAATAAAATAAAGATTTGAAATATGAGTAATTTTTTTAACTTGTGTATATATGGCATCGGCAACTCTTTTATTGCCGTGACCCACACTAACAACGCCAATTCCAGAACCAAAATCGATATAATCTTTGTTATTTTCATCAAATAAAGTGGCGTTAACCCCTCTTTTGAAATTGACATAGTTTCGTGCATATGTGTTTAAAACATATGTTTTATCCATATTTTCTAACATTTACAATCCTCTTAAAAGTTTAAAATTTAAGAGGATTATAGCTAAAAAATATTTATAGTAAAGAGTGAGTTTTATTTTTTGTTTTTAACTTTAAGTCTGTACCCAATAGCGTAAACCGATTCAATAAGTTCGTAATTAATTTTTAATTTCAATCGGTAAAGTAAAGTTCTAAATTTGCTTGTGCTGCAAATAGCATCGTCATAAATAAACTTCATAATCTCTTCCGTTGGCACAGTAGAATTAAGTTTTGAGCTTAACAGTTTAAGCAATTCTGTCTCTTTTTTTGTTAATTTAATCTCTTTATTGTTTTTGTACAATTTATCTAATGTTTTTTCCCAATAAAATCCATTGGCCAGTTCAAGCAGATTAACTTTTTGATCATCTTCTTTAAGTTCATCCATTGCTCGTCTAATAATTATGGCTAAATCTTCTGCATTGATTGGTTTAATAATATATTCTGTTAGATTTAGTTTAATAGCAACCAATAATTCATCTACATTGGTATCTTCTGTTAAGATAACAATTTTACATTTTTTATCTAACTCTCTAATTTTTTGAGCCAATTCTAAACCATCAATTTCAGGAAGATTCATATCCAAAATTACGATTTTTGGCTTTTTCTCTTTATAAATTTCCCATGCTGTTTTTCCAGTACTTGCTGAATAAACATTTTTAAACAAACTTGTTAAATACGATGCACCTTCATTTGCATTTTCCCCTTGTGCATATAGGAGAGTATAATTTTCAATCATATGTTACTCTTTATGTTAATTTTTTTATTTCTAATAATATCAGAATTTAACTAATTCAATGTCACATTGACTCAATGAATTGACAAATCCGATATTTAAGTCACATTGTAACATTTTTATTTTAATTATTATTTAATCTAAGTCAAGAAAATAAAAAAAGGGGAAAGTATTTTTTACTTTCCCCTTTTTTTGAACACTTTTAAAGATTATCTTGAAAATGCAGCTTCAGTTACATTTCTAGTATTTACAATATATGGTACCAATGCCATATGTCTTGCTCTTTTAATAGCGTTTTCAACCATTTCTTGAGAATTTTTTGAATTCCCTGTTAGTCGTCTTGGCATAATTTTGCCTCGTTCACTCATTGATAACTTTAAAATTTCTACATTTTTGTAATCAATAAAAGTAATTTTCATTTCTGTATATTTACAGAATTTTTTTCCGTATTTTCTTCTTTCAGCCATTGTTGTTTCCTTATTCTAAAACGGTATTTCGTCTTCGTCAATATCGATTTCAGGAATTGCATGAGAAGCTTGCATTGAAGCATTTCCAGCCATTCCACCACTAGCTTGTGCATTGCCATAATTATTGGGTTGTTGCACGTTATTGTATGCAGAAGCATTTTGTTGGCCATAATCGCCTGAAGAGTATTCAGAACTATTTTGACTGTCTTGTTTCGAGTCTAGCATTTTCATAGTATCTACTCTTAAAGAGTGTTTACTTCGATTACTGCCATCTTGACCCGTCCATTGCTCTAATACAAGTCGACCTTCTAATAAAACTTTAGAGCCTTTTCTTAAGTATTGGTTCGCAACTTCAGCCGTTCTTCCAAAGATATTAAAATCTAAAAAACAGACTTCATCTTTTTGTTCACCCGTAGAGGCTTTATATTTATATGAAGTCGCAATTGCACTTTTTGCAATAGCTGAACCACTTGGTAAATATTTAAGTTCTATATCTCTGGTTAAATTCCCGATCATTACTACTTTGTTATACATAATTTGGCTCCTGTTTTCTTAATTCTTTGCTTTTTTAGCAGCCTCTTCACTCATTTTAGTCCAAGCAACAATCTCTTTTTTGCTTTCATATTTAATAAAAATAAATCGAATAAGATTTTCGTTAATTCTATAATTTCTTTCTAATTCTAAAATTGCATTTGTTGGCGATTTAAAATAGATAACAAAATAGTAACCTCTTTTGTTTCTTTGAATCTCATACGCTAATGGTCGTGTACCAATGTTTTCGAAACTTGAAATTTCTCCACCATTCTTTTCAATGTTAGCTTTCACTAACTCAATTTGAGCTACAGTCTCTTCTTCAGTGAGTGTAGGTTTTAGAATAAACATCGTTTCATAATGTTTTAATTTTGTCATTCAATCTCCTTTTAGATTTCGCCGATAATATAAAACTACCAGCAAGGTTTTTGTAAAGTCAGAGATTTTATCTAAATAAAACTGTAAATTTTCTTAGACTTGCTTGAATATATGCATTTTGGTCGTTAAACTTCAAAGTTTTTAGTTCTAACTCCAAATTATTAAGATATTCCAAGATAGCTTGGAACTTTTTAGGGTGAATTGAAATGGCTAATTTGCATTTACCCTCCCATATTTTTGCAGGAGGAGAAAAGCCTAAAATCTCTTTCGCATTAGGAGCACCCATAGTTCTAGCATAGGCATTTATCATAAAAAGTTGTTGCACATAAGAAGCTATTTGAGTTACTAAATAGACTTCATTCACCCCTTCTTCCAAAAGTGCGTATAGATCTTTATTAATATTTTCACAATTTACTAAATTAAACAAAAAATCTTCTAAAGATACACTTCCAAACCCAAAGCAGTGTTGTTCTACTGTTTTTGCACTAATGGTTTCATTTAATATAGAGAGTTTTTTTAAATCGTTAATAGTTAAACCTAAATCGTTTCGGTGCATAAAGTAAAGGTGATTTAAAGCAGAGACTTCATATTTTAAGGAGAGTTTTTTAGCTTCTTCTTCAATTATTTTAAGAGCTTCACTAGCAAACGGAGTAAAAAACCGTACACAAACCGAATTGGTTTTAAGAGAAAAATAGCTCTCCATTACTTTAAAATCGCTATCGCCCATGCAACAAAAAATTACTACGCTGTCCACATTGGTATTGCACGCTTGAATTAACTCAACCACTTCTGTTTTTGGGATTTTTTTATCTACTTTTATCAATAAAATATTTTTTGAAGCAAATAACGAAGACTGAAGTAACTTATTTTTACAATATTTAAAATTGTATTCCTCATAATACACTTTTTCTATTTCATCACTACTTCCAAAGCTTAACGCTACATTTAACGCATAGTGTTCTATTAAAAAGTTTGCTTGTCCGTAAAACATATAGGCACTAAATTTTTTATTTTGCCGCAGTAAATTATCAAATTCATTTTTATACATTTAAACTCACTGCTTCACTATTAATATTTAATCGTTGCTACAATAGTTTTAGAAACAATATTTACTTCTTTAATGGTAACTTTAATTTTAGAAAAAAGAAGTTGTCCTTTGAAATTATCGAGTACCACTTTAAGTCCTGGCATCTGTTCATAAAATTTAGCAATTCCTTTTTGGGCATCGGTGATTCTGGCTTTAAACTCTTCATTAATATGTTTACTAGCCCATCGTGCGTATTTTCTCTCTTCAAAATCCCAAACAAGTTGGTCAACTTTTCGTTGAGTATTGGAAATATGAGTACAAGTGTCATCTATATTTTCAGGAGTTTGTTTGGTTTTTAATATTCGGTGTAACACTAAATCTGAGTATCTTCGTATAGGAGAAGTAAAATGAGAATATGATTCAAACCCCAAACCAAAATGCCCTAAATTTGTTGAGTTATAGTGTGCTTGTACTTGCGATTGAATTATAAGTTCATCTATTTCACGAGCGAACATTGAGCTTTTTGCTTTTTGTTGAATTCCTAAAATAGTATCGTGCACATTACCTTGCATTTTTACTTTTACGCCTAAAGTATTGACCAAATCAACCAGCTTTGAAATGGCTTCAAAAGTAGGTTCCTCATGAACTCTATAAATAGCTACGGTATTAACTTTTTTACTCGCTTCCACATTGGCTAAAAGCATACACTCTTCAACCAATTTATGTGAATCCGTAGACTCTTCTGTCGTTACTGATTCAAGTTCATGCATATTATTAAGTTTTTGCCTAAACTCATGAGTTTCAAACTCATACCCTTTTATTAACCGCTTTTTTCTAAATTGTTGCGTTATTTTATACAGAGCAATAAGCGTATTGAAAATAGTTTTTTCTACCTCATTATATTGGTCTAACTTTCCTTGCAAAACTCTATCTACTCTTCCATACGAAAGATTTTTATGCGATTTTATAACCGCTTCAAAATATTCAGAGTGTTTAACTTCAATTTTTTCTATGTCTATAACAATTTTAAAGACATAAGCAAAACGGACGGTGTTTTCTTTAAGTGAACACAACTCTTCACTTAAACTAGGAGGTAACATGGGTAAAACTTTATGAGGCAAATACAACGAAGTTGCTTTTTTCATTGCCAGTTTATTCAGTGCTGAGTTCTCTTTTACAAAATAAGAGACATCGGCAATAGCCACATACAAAGTTTGTTCTTTTTCATCATAATAAATAGCATCGTCATGATCTTTTGCAGTGCTTGGATCTATGGTGCAAAAAGGCAAATGGCGTAAATCTATTCGTGAATTAAAGTCGTTTAAATCATAATCTTGGGGGTTTATATCTTCAAAGGTATTGGTTCTATAAAGTTCTGTATATAAAAAAAGAGAGATTTTTTCATCTATTTTAGCGTCATTTAAATTTCCAAAAAATTCAATTATTTTATCTTCTTTATTGTTATAAAGAAAAACATCGTCTTGTTCTACCTCTTGTGGAATTTTATTTTTAATTAAAATCGACTCTTTAACCGTATAAAGCTCGTGATTTTTAACATAAACTAAAATGGGTTCACTTTTTGAAGTAATAATTTTAATCACTTTAGATTGGCTCTGTCTTCTAGGGTTAAATACGCGTTTAACAATGACCAAATCGCCATCTAATGCCCCATTTAAATTTTCAAACTCTAGCTTTAACGTTTTGTGTTCGCTTGAAATATCACTTAAAGTTGCAAAGTTTTTTTGAAAAACAAGTGTACCAATTTTATATTTTGAATCAAGGATATAATGAGCCTCTTTAATCTTAACAATATCAGCTTTTACTAAATTATCTAAATATTTTATTTCATCTAAATTATCTGTATTATAGCCCTCGTAAAGCTTTAGAAAGAGTGATTTGTCCAATATTAACCTTCAAAATATAGTTGTAAAAAATTATCTTACCATAAACAAATTTAAGTCTTTGTTTGAAACTAAATTACCTAAATTTTAGTTTTGCTTAGATATAATCCCCTAAAATAATTTTAGAGGAAACAATAATGAGATTAAATGTTTATTATGACAAAGATTGCAATATTGCATTAATTAAGTCAAAAAAAGTAGCTATGATTGGTTTTGGTTCACAAGGACACGCACACGCTGAAAACTTAAGAGATTCTGGAGTTGAAGTAATTGTTGGTTTAAGAAAAAATGGTTCATCTTGGGCAAAAGCTGAAGCTAAAAACTTTAAAGTTTTAACAGTAGCAGAGGCAACTAAAGAAGCAGATGTTGTTATGATTTTATTGCCTGATGAAAATCAAGCTGAAATTTATGCTAATGAAATTGCTCCTAACTTAAAAGATGGTGCAACGCTTGCATTTGGTCATGGTTTTAACATTCATTATGGAAGAGTTACTCCTGCAAAAAACATTAACGTTATGATGGTAGCTCCTAAAGCTCCAGGTCATACTGTAAGAAGTGAGTTTGTTAAAGGGGCTGGAATTCCTGACCTTATTGCAATTCATCAAGACCCTTCTGGGAAAACTAAAGAAATCGCATTATCGTATGCAAGTGCTATTGGTGGTGGAAGAACTGCAATTATTGAAACAACTTTCAAAGACGAAACTGAAACTGACCTTTTTGGTGAGCAAGCTGTTTTATGTGGAGGTGCTGTTTCATTAGTACAAGCTGGATTCCAAACATTAACAGAAGCTGGATATGCTCCTGAACTTGCATACTTTGAGTGTTTACATGAGTTAAAACTTATTGTTGACTTAATGTTTGAAGGTGGAATTGCAGATATGAGATACTCAATTTCTAATACAGCTGAATATGGCGATTATGTATCTGGAAAACGAGTTATTAACGAAGAATCAAAAGCAGCAATGAAAGAGATTCTAAAAGAGATTCAAGATGGAAGATTTGCAAAAGATTTCATACTAGAAGGTCAAGCTGGATACCCACGAATGAATGCTGAAAGAGCAAATGCTAAAGCTTCTTTAATTGAACAAACTGGTGTTAAATTAAGAGAAATGATGCCTTGGATTTCTTCAAATAAAATTGTTAATCAAGACAAAAACTAATTTTAACAAGGATTAAAAAAGAGAAAGCAGTTTAGACTGCTTTCCCTTTACTAGCGTATGATTAAAAAAAAAACACGAACCCCCCGAAAAAAAACTAAAGTAAGCACTAATATTCAAAAATTAAAAGTTATTAATTATATTCTTCTATTTTTAGTCTTAGCGTTAAGCACTGTTTTAATTACCTATTATTACTCTCAAAAACAGACTCCAAAAATAGAGAAAAAGCCTACTCCCACAGCAGTAGTAAAAAAAGAGCCTGTTAAAATTCCAGATATTCAACTTGAACAAAAAATTGATGATTTGTTAAATGGTAACAATGCATTCTCTTCTATTGATACTCATGCTAAAAACAGTAAAAAAAACTTTGAAGAATACACTGAAGAGTTGGAAAAAGAGTATGTGCATGAAGTTATAAAAAAAGAAGAAACAGCAGTAGAAACAAAAGTCGTTAAGCCAAAATCAACTCGACCAAAACTAGCTATTGTTATAGATGATGTTACTATGCAATCTCAAGTTAATAATATAAACAGCATTGATTACACCGTTAATATGTCATTTTTACCGCCAAGTGCGTTGCACCCTAATTCTGCTAAAATAGCTCATAATTTGCCTTTTTATATGATACATTTTCCAATGGAAGCCACAAGCTTTAAATTTGAAGAAATAGACACTCTTCACATAGGAGACAGTTACGAAAAAATTGAGCAAAGAGTAAAAAAGCTCAAAGAACTTTACCCTAAAGCAAAGTTTACCAATAATCACACCGGAAGTAAGTTCACAGCCGATGCAGATTCTATGGAGAAACTTTTCCGTGCATTAAAAAAATATGAATTCTCTTTTTTAGATAGCAGAACTACTGCTAAAACAGTAGCAAAAGAGTATGCTAAAAAATATGATGTTCCTTTTGTAGGAAGAAATATTTTTTTAGATAACAATTTAGAGTACGAATATATTTTAAACCAACTCAAAAAAGCCATAAAAATAGCCAATAAAACAGGTTATGCTATTGCTATTGGACACCCTCACGAAATGACGGTAAAAGTCCTAAGAGAAGCCAAAATATTACTTAAAGATTTAGATTTAGTCTATTTAAATGAGATACCAGTAGAATAGAAAAGCCATTTTATGGCTTTTCTAATTTTAAATTAATCAAATGTAGGTTTTGGAGTTTTGTCTGTACTTGCTGGAAGCAATGGATAAACAATTGTTGGTTTTGTTCCTGTTAGAGAATTTAAAAACACTACAATATCATCAGCATCTTTATCACTAATTTTAATTCCTAATTGAACAGAACCCATCTCTTTAACTGCATCTTTTAGTGACCAAATTGCACCATTGTGAAAATATGGAGCAGTTTCTGCAATATTTCTTAGAGTTGGTGTTTTAACCATTCCTCTTTCATTTCCTTTAAAATCTCCTACTTGTGCAAATTTATATTTTGCAGCAATTTCAAAAGGTTGTAAGCTTCCACCTAAAGCAATACCATTATGACAAGAAGCACACCCTTTATCTATAAATGTATTTAACCCTTTTTTCTCTTCTTTGGTTAATGCTTTGTCATTTCCATTTAAAAATTGGTCAAATCGTGATGGTGTTACTAATATTTTCTCAAAAATTGCAATAGTTGAAGTAATTCTTTCAAAATCTATTTTTACATTGTCGCCATACGCTGTTTTAAACTCTTCAATATATTGAGGAATCGAATTAACTCTCTCTTCAACTAAACTTTTTGGTGCAGCCATTTCAGGACCTGCTTGAACAGGACCTTGTGCTTGGTCTGCTAAGTGAGCACTTCTACCATCCCAAAACTGAGCATCAAAAAAAACTGAGTTAAATACTGTAGGTGAGTTTAAGTGCGAAGGATTAGCCGTCCATTTATGACCAATAGCAGCTCCAACGTTATCTGCACCACCTAATGCTAAGTTGTGACAAGTGTTACAACTAATTAAATTACTTCTTGAAAGTCTTGGGTCAAAATAGAGTTTTTTCCCTAACTCAACTTTAGCATCTGTAATAGGATCCTTTGGATCATCAATAAGCTTTAACAGCTCATAATTACTTGCAGGAATAGCCATCATTCCGCTATTTTTTACTTTTTCTACTAATGTATTTCCAAAAGCAATAGTTGAAACCAGTGCCGTTATCCCTAATATTTTTCCAAAATTCATCTCTTCTCCTTTAAATTTGAAGTTTAATATTATAAAGTAATATTTATTAAAGGATAATTATTTTCTTTATGTTTTGACACTATTTTGTTCTTTTATTTTATAGATTTGACATTAAAGTAACATTTATATTACAATTACCATAAAGGAGACTCATGATTGAAGCTGTAAATTTTCATATTAACGCATTAAATTCTATGTCTAAATACCCTAAAGAGCTTTTTTATAAGGGTAATATTGAACTCTTAGAAAGAAAAATAATCTCTATTGTGGGTACACGAAACCCTTTTTACAACACTCAAATGGCAACTCAAAGATTATCACACACATTATCGCAAGCAGGTATTTGCATAGCAAGTGGAGGTGCATTAGGAGTTGATTCCATTGCACATAGGGCAGCAGGTGTTCATAACACAATTATGGTAAGTCCTTCTGGTTTAGAGGTATTTTACCCAGCAACCAATCGTCAACTTATACAAAATATTCAGGAAAGTGGTTTAGCAATAAGTGCCTATGCAAATGATTTTAAAGCAACTCCTTGGAGTTTTGTTGCACGCAATGAAATAGTTGTAGCACTTGGCGATGTTTTAGTAGTAGCTCAAGCCGATTTAAAAAGTGGCAGTTTACGAAGTGTTGAGTTTGCTTTAAAAATGGGAAAACCTATCTATGTTTTACCACACCGATTAGGAGAGAGTCAAGGCACCAATGAGCTGCTTCAAAAAGGTTTAGCCAAAGCCATTTATGATATTGATGAGTTTGTAAATATTTTTGCAGTTACAAATAAAAAAATAAAACCAAAAACAGAAAAAAACGATGAGTTTTTAGAGTATTGTAAAAGCAATCCTAAATACGATGATGCGGTCAGCAAATATAGTAGTAAAGTTTTTGAATATGAATTAGGTGGAAAAATAGTTGTAAAGAATGGTATGGTATCTTTACCTACGCTTTAAGAGTTAAAATACAAATGTATTGTATTTAAGCTCTTAATTGGTAAGTAATATCTCCCGCACCCACACCAACTATAAGTCCATGAATATAGCTTTTAATAGGTAAGTTATCTTTATCTAAAAGCTCAATTTTTCCATTTGTTGAAAGAATTTTATGTGCAAAAGTAGGATTGTATTTTTCAAACTCTTTTGCAAAATCAATCTCAATAACACTCTCACCTGCACTGTAAACGGGTAAAATTACCAGTTCGTCACACCCTTTGAAACACTCTTTAAACTCTTTTAAATTGTCCAAAGTTCTAGAATATTTATGCGGTTGCCAAATAACAACCGTTTTGTTCATATTTTTTAAATTGCTGTATAAACTCACCGACTTCATAGTGGCTTTAATTTCTGTAGGATGGTGTGCATAGTCATCAATAACTACTAAACCATTGGTTTTTTGAATAATATCAAACCGTTTTTTAATCCCTTTATATTTAGACAAGTTGGCTTTAATTTCATCAAGTCCTATTTCATTCAGAGCTGCTAAAATTGCCAAAGAAGCATCTAACGCAATATGGTGCCCAAAGCCCCATACTTCAAAACTGCCTAAATCTTTAAGCTCAAAAGCAGTGTAAGGTTCTCCTTTTTTAAGCGTAAAGGAGATATTTTTAATATCTTTAGATGGATACAATCTTATAGCTTCTACTTCTTCAAGTGTAGATAAAAAATCATCTTCTGCATTTATAACTCGCACTTTTGCTATGTGTAAAAATTGTTTATACGCATTATAAAACTTAGTTAAATCGTGATTATAATACTCCATATGCTCAGGTTCAGCGTTAGTTACAATGGCACAATAAGGGTTTGAAAGTAAAAAAGAGGCATCGCTTTCATCGGCTTCAAAACAAACAGTATTGTTTTTGTATCTAAAATTTGAATCAAACTCTTTAGAAATAGCGCCAATAAGTGCCGTGCTTTGTAAAATAGAAGCTAAAATAGCTGTTGTTGTGCTTTTCCCGTGAGCACCTGCTACGCAATAATTCTTTTTATCAAACAACACAATACGCAAGGCTTCTTTTCGTGAAAGCGTTTCAATATTTCGTTTAGCCGCTTCAATTATCTCTTCATTGCAAGGTTTTACAGCCGCTGAATAAATAACTAAATCGTGTTCACTTATAGCACTTTTATTGTGAGGTATGGTTACGGTTATGCCCTCACTTTCCAACTCTTTGGTTAAAGGTGTCTCTTTTATATCTGAGCCACTAACCGTATGTCCATCGTACTTTAAAATTCGTGCCAGTGCCGACAGACCAATGCCCCCAATGCCTATAAAGTGGATATTCATAGGCTTAGTCCAACAAATGGTTTAGTTGTTTAAATTCATCGTGCATAATAGTGTTGTTCTCTTCAATATATGTTTGTGCATCAAATTTAAAATTAGTAATAAAATAGCCATACTCTTCAATAACATCCATAACATTGGTTTCCACACAATTTTCATAAAAACTGTCTAAATCAATCTCTTTTGAACATGCAATTAAGTGTATTTTCAAGGCATCACTTAATTTATTATCTTCAATAATATGGATTAATAAAAACAAAAACTCTTTAGCTCCAGCAAAGTCATCGTAGCTCCATTTTTCAATGGCGTGTTCATAAAAAGAACGCACATAAAGCAGTTCATCACCTAAAAGTTTCAACTTTTTGCCGCTGTTTACAATGGCTTCAATTTTTTCAAAAGAGACTTTTAAAATAGTTTCATAGACAGAATTAATTTTTTCTTCATCCAAATCCAAAATAAGCATAGAATCCAAAACTTCATACAGTGCTGAAATATTTTCGGTTTCAATGGCATCTATTCTTGTTTGCTCTAAATAGTTTAAAAACTCTGGATTGGTTCTAGCTTCGTGCAGTTCTTCTTTGTCCATTCATAATCTCCTTTAATTCTGTAATATTTGGGGGTTAATAGCGTGTAGTGTTAAGCAATTTATTCTTCAACAATAGGAATAAGCAACTGATTAAATCGGTTTAAATCGAATGCAATTAAATCTGAATTGATGTAAAAGAACTCGTAGAAATATCGTTTTTTAAACATGGATTGTTTTAGTGGCATAATTTGTAAAATATCACTTTGCTCTTTTAACACTCTAATAGGATTTTTTTCATCACTTATAATCTGCGTTTTTTGGTTAAATATTTTTGCCAGATTATCAAAGTGGTCTAAAAGGTCGCTTCTGTTTTCTATGCCTAAAGGATCAAGATTATATATTTTTGTTTTGGTTTTAAGTTGGCTAGAAATATCAAAAACAATCGGAGAAATTTGTTCATACGATTTTTTGTCGTCTAAAACTACAACAGTTTCTTGAATTCTTTCAACTTTTTTAAGCCCTAGTTTTAAAATAGGAATTTTTAAATTAATAATCTCTTTAATCTCTTTTCTGTTTTTAAACAACTCATAAGAGAGTAAAAATACTCCAACATCAAATCGTTTAACATCTTGAGTAATAATATTTTTAAAGCCTAAATTGTGGTAATCAATCTCTAAAATAACCCAAGGAGAGTCTAAAAGCTCTTCTTTAATTTGGTTCATAATTCCCACATTTGAAGGACGTGTTACTTTAATAATAAGTTTTCTATTTTTAAACTTATCATTTAAAAATTTAGCTTCTTTAATGGCTTTAATAACTTCATATTCTTTTTGAATATACAAATCCAAGTATAAATAGATATTGTGTCCAAATGGCATAGGAAATTGCCCTTCATTTTTAGACATAGCATTATAAACTTGCATTAAAACTTTTGGTTTTCCAATTATTAAAATAACATCATTGGGTTTTAAAATTAAAGAGGGTTTTACGCTTATTAGCTTATCGTTTCTGTATAAACCAAATATTTTCCAATCTAGCTGCTCAATTGAGCCAATATAACGGTACGCATACGAACTTCCAAAAGGAATTCGTATCTCCATAATTTCCCCTTGTTTAAGCCCAATATTTTGGGCAACCACAGGAATATTGGGGAGTCTTTCAACCATTCCATTTGCTAATACATCAATCCCTTTATAAATATTTACATACGGGTCTTTTAAATCAATTCCCCAATAATCTAAAATATTCATCTGCATATTGGCTTTTTTACGTTTGATATTTTCAATAACATTGAGCATATCGTCTTTTGAATTCATAGCAATCAACGCAATGGTATGAACATCTTTATCTAAAATCATACTTAGTTTAGAAAAAGAAGTAGGGTCAAATTTATAAAATGTAAAATTTGACGGTTTTTTAGCAGTCATTATTTGGTCGTTAATATAAACCACATTGTAATAGTTTTCGCCCGTGTTAGACTCAACAATTCTGTGCAATAGTTTTTTGGCAACAATACCATCTAATATAATTAATATTTTTTTCATAGGCGATATTATATCCAAAAAATATCATAACTTAATTAGTACACAAATAGTTTTTGGTACAATGGCTTTTTACTTAACAAAAGGAACAATATTTTAATGCAATTTACCATTGATGCCACACAAGAAAATGCCAGAGCCTGTACTATTCAAACTGAGCACAGCACCATACAAACGCCTGTTTTTATGCCCGTTGGAACACAAGGAACCGTCAAAGCTTTAGATGCAAATGATATGTTAAGTTTAGGTGCTAAAATTATTTTAGGCAATACTTACCACCTATATTTACGCCCAGGAAGTAAACTAATAAAAAAATTTGGTGGACTTCACGGTTTTTCAAAATTTCCTAACTCTTTTTTAACCGACTCAGGGGGTTTTCAAGCTTTTTCTTTAAGCAAAAACTCCAAACCCGATGCCAATGGAATAATGTTTAAATCGCATATAGATGGCAGCAGTCATTATTTCACTCCACAAAGTGTTTTAGACACCCAATACGATTTAAACAGCGATATTATGATGATTTTAGACGATTTAGTAGCTCTACCCAATACCAAAGAACGCATAGCTTTGTCAATTGAAAGAACAACTGCTTGGGCAAAAGAAGCCATAGAGTATCATAAAGCTCAACAAGCAAAAGGTATAGGAACAAAACAAAATATTTTTGCCATTATTCAAGGTGGCATTGATAAAGAGTTTAGAAAACAAAGTGCCGAACAGCTGTGTGCATTAGAAGATTACGATGGTTTTGCCATTGGTGGGCTTAGTGTAGGTGAAGCCAACCTAGATATGTACGACACCGTTGAGTGGACAACACAATTTATGCCAAAAAACAAACCACGATACCTAATGGGAGTAGGAACTCCTGAAGATTTAATTGAAAATATTGAACGAGGTATCGATATGTTTGACTGCGTAATGCCCACACGAAATGCCAGAAATGGAACGTTGTTTACCAGTTTTGGGCGTTTAAATATTAGAAAAGCCTGTTTTAAAGAAGACCCTAAACCCATAGATGAAACGTGCGAATGTTTCACCTGCCAAAACTTTTCAAGAGCTTATTTAAATCATTTGCTAAGAGCAGGTGAAATTACTTATTTTAGATTGGCAACGCTGCATAATATTTATTACTATTTGGACTTAATGAAACAAGCTAGAAATGCAATATTAACTCAAAAATGGTTTGAATTTAAACAAGAGTTTTACACCAAAAGAGAGCTACTTAAAGAGGTGTAAAACTCAATTTAGCTAAAATACCCACTTAAAATCAGAAGGATTAAAATGATAATAGACGATAAAACAATAGAAAAGTTAGCAAAACTTTCAAGTTTAGAGATACCAAGCGCCAAAAAAGAGAATTTAAAGCGTGAACTAAGTGAAATTATCAGCTTTGTAGATAACTTAAAAGAGATTGATGTAAGCCAATATGAAGCCACATTTACAACCGTTGAAGGCGGGACTCCTCTACGAGAAGATATTGCCATTCAAGATCTAGAGCTTTCAAGTCACATTGTAAACCACGCACCAAAAAGTGAAAATGGCTTTTTTATAGTACCAAAAATTATAGAATAAGAAGGAGAAAAAATGATTAAAATCTACGGCATTAAATCGTGCTGAGGAGTTAGAAAAGCCTTAAGTTTTTTTAAGGAACACAACATAGAAGTAGAGTTTATAGATTTCAAAAAAACACCACCTTCGTCTAACACCATCAAACATTGGATTGAAAAAACAGACATAAACACAGTTTTAAACACAAAAGGCACAACCTATAGAACCTTAAAACTAAAAGAGCTAAACCTAGACGACAACGCCAAATTTGAGTGGCTGTGCAAAGAGTTTTTACTCATAAAACGCCCAGTAATAGAGTACAACGACAGCGTAATTGTGGCATTTAATAAAGATGAATA
>Ga0265294_10001121_pt1 | contig 36334 bp, 24 predicted proteins | sample MunlanPumphouse3_FD_192504 | JGI IMG/M metagenome (GOLD analysis project Ga0265294, IMG submission 192504) | Groundwater microbial communities from a municipal landfill in Southern Ontario, Canada - Pumphouse #3 | ecosystem: Environmental > Aquatic > Deep subsurface > Groundwater | place...
ATCTTCCTTCGGGATCTGAAATATCAAATCCTGTGTCTGAGCACTTAACGCATGTGTATACCGGCGAGTCATAATCTGCCGGAATACGATTTCGCGAAAGAAACTCTGATCTTTCCTGATTGATATTGTCCCTTTCAGGAGACCCTTCTCTGGCAACACCGTCTGAAATGATGCTAAGTGCTATTCTTGCATTCTCAGCTGATAACTTGTCCTCGATTTGTCTTAGTTCGGGATATAAAGAAAGGTATTTTTCCTTCCTCTCAATGGCAATATCTTCACTGCGGGACCTTCTCTGTCTGTAGATTTCTGCTACTATCTTATCTGTTCTTTTATTCATCATTTCCATCCTTGCCTTCTACGTCATCAGATTTGATATTCTCAACAGCAAGATCATCAAGCATCATCTCAAGGTATTCTCCTGAGTATTGCCGCTGCTTAAAGTTACCTACATTGCTCTTCGCCGCAGATGAACGCTCCACAGCATTTGAAGTCCTGTTTCTGGAATAACGGGCAGACTTATCCGCCTCATAGGAAGCAACTTCTGAAGCTGTTTTCAGGCCATTTGCAAACCACTCTTCAAGAAGTTTATTTGAATACTCAAGGTTTGGATTAGCAAGTTTCGATGTTTTCCTTAGCGCTATATCGATAACATCAAAATCGTAAGCCATCTTCTCTACCCATTTCTGTATTATTTCCTCATCGTATTCAGTTATCTTCTTACGCATTTTCTGCCCGACCTTCCTGCCAATCACTCCTATCTTGTCATATGTTACAGAGTATTTATTCAAATCATCATAAGTTCTTACTCCGTGTGATGACCAGTTGGCTGCAACCTTCGAAATATACGCTTTACTGTCAAGCTTCTTACGCCTTTTACATTCATTAAAAAGCGCATAAACGACCTGAGCCTCAAACCCATATCTGTCAAACCAGCTCTCTATTTCATAATACCATGACGGCGACATCAGCCCTGAAAAGAACGTTTTACTGATGTCCGCCATCATCTTTTCTCTTTCATTTCGAACTTTCTCCGGACGTATTTCATCAGGGTCAGCCGATGTTCTTGGTTTAAATATCTTCCTGATCTCATTATCTTTAAGGTCCTCTATCATGAAGCCTCTTTCAGTGAACGTGATGATACCATATGACGCGAGTTCTGTAAGAGCTACCTTTATACCTTCTCTGTCTGTACCCATTCTTGACTCCAACTCCGCTTCAGATATGACTTTCTTGTTCTTTATCAGAATCAGCGAGTACACATAGAGTTTAACGGCCAGCGGTGAAAGAGAAGGCAAATATTCAGTTATAAAAATATCCGGCACAAGTGTATCAGAATAAATAAGTTTTAAATTTTCATCGATCTGCATCAGGAATCTCCTTTGCATATATTATAGCAAATGCCTTCATGTTATTATGCACATCTTATACACAGGATATAAACATCTCGGTACACAAAGAAAAACCCCGGATCATTTGTGTGATGCCGGGGTCTCTGATTCTGAGTTATAAATCTCCGCTATTCCTTATCCGCGCTCATATCTATTGCCATTCTCTTGTAAGAATCAAGCCTTTCATCAGCATCTTGTTGTGCCATGTCAAATATCGAGTCGACTCTCTCCTGAGAAAACTTGCGCATCAACGAGGTGTAACGAACCTCTGTCATCAGGAAATCCCTGATTGGTGCTACAGGCTCCTTAGAGTCAAGTGTAAACGGATTCTTACCTTCTGCTTTGAGAGTCGGATTGAATCTGTAAAGATGCCAGTAACCGGTTTCAACAGCCCTCTTCTCCTGTGTCTGAGACACTGTAAGTCCGCCCTTGATCCCATGATTGATACACGGGGCATAGCATATAACGATCGAAGGCCCCGGATATGATTCAGCTTCAGAAAAAGCTCTGAGAGTCTGGAGTTGGTTCGCACCCATGGATACCTGAGCTACATAAACATATCCATATGACATCATCATCATGCCCAGATCTTTCTTCTTGATCGGTTTTCCACCTGCTGCGAACTGTGCAATTGCACCTGTCGGAGTTGACTTAGATGCTTGCCCGCCGGTATTGGAGTACACTTCAGTATCGAAAACACACACGTTGATATCTTCACCGGTCGACAGAACATGATCAAGTCCGCCGTATCCGATATCATAAGCCCAGCCGTCTCCTCCAAAGATCCAGGTCGAGGTCTTGATAAGATAACTCTTCTGATCCATTATCTTGGCAAGAAGTGCTTTGACCTCATTATTGTTCTCGCATGTGCACTCTGTTATTGTCTTAATGACATTATCGCTGACTTCCCTGGTCTTCTTTCCATCTTCTTTCGCTTCCAGCCATTTGGTGAATGCGTCCTTGATCTGATCGCACACACCCTTGTCCATAGCTTCTTGCATCAAAGCCGCAAGACCTGCTCTGATCTGCTTGTATGCAAGATGTATTCCGAGACCGTGTTCTGCATTGTCTTCAAACAACGAGTTGGCCCATGCCGGTCCGCATCCCTTAGAGTCGCATGTATAGGTCGTTGCAGGAGCAGAAGCACCCCATATAGAGGAACATCCGGTCGCATTAGATATTATCATTCTGTTACCGAAAAGTTGAGTAACAAGCTTAGCATACGGTGTTTCGCCACAGCCGGCGCAAGCTCCGGAAAATTCAAGATACGGAGTTTCAAACTGAGTACCTTTGACACTTCCGGTGTTCATGGGATTAGCCTTCACTTCTACTTTCTGAGTTGCATACTCCCAGTTCTCTGCCTGGTGCAGCTGTGTCTCGATAGGCTTCATAATAAGAGCCTTATTCTTCGCAGGACATACATTGGCACAGCTTCCACAACCTGTACAGTCCATAACAGATATCTGGATCCTGTAATTAAGGCTGTCATAAGGCTTCATCCCCTGCTTCGTAACAAAGGTCTCCGGGGCATCATTCTTCTCATCTTCAGTAAGAAGGAATGGTCTGATAACCGCGTGAGGACACACATAAGCACACTGGTTACACTGTATGCAATTATCAGGCTGCCATTCCGGGACATCTATGGCAATAGCACGCTTCTCATATTTCGATGTACCGTTAGGGAAGGTTCCGTCTTCTCTTCCGGCAAAAGCACTGACAGGAAGCGTATCGCCCTTCTGTGCGTTCATAACATCAGCTACATCTCTTATGAATGCCGGTCTCTTTTCATCAGCAGCCGGTATGTCTGTAACAGTCATCCAGGCCTCAGGTACTTTCACTTTCCTTACATTCCCTACACCTGCATCTATAGCAGCGTAGTTCATGTTGACAATAGCGTCGCCCTTAGAACCATAGGACTTGAGAGCAGCCTTCTTCATGTAATCAACAGCGTCATCAGCAGGCACTATTGCAGCGAGTTTAAAGAACGCCGACTGCATGATAGTATTTATCCTTCCTCCAAGTCCGATCTCTTTCGCTATACTTACAGCATCGATAGCGTAGAAATCGATATTATTGGCTGCAATATACTTCTTGACAGAAGCGGGAAGTTTCTCTTCCATCTGTTCATCGGACCATGAGCAGTTCAGCAAAAATGTGCCGTTCTTCTTAAGGTCGGCCAGCATATCGTACTTGTTTACATACGAAGGATTATGACATGCCAGGAAATCTGCACTCCTTACAAGATACGTAGATTTGATCGGCTTATCTCCGAATCTGAGATGTGAAACCGTAACACCTCCGGATTTCTTGGAGTCATACGCAAAGTATGCCTGAACATATTTCTGAGTGTGATCACCGATTATCTTTATCGAGTTCTTGTTGGCACCAACAGTACCATCAGAACCGAGCCCCCAGAAAAGACAGCTCTTTGTTCCTACAGGAACGGTATCAAGGAAAGCACCTGCATTAAGAGACAGATTCGTAACATCATCCTCTATACCGATCGTAAAGCCTTTTACAGGCTTATCAGCATCAAGATTTCTGAAAACAGCTATGATCTGGTTCGGATATACTTCCTTAGAGCCAAGACCATATCTTCCGCCTATGATAAGCGGTGTCCTGTCTGTTCCGTAAAAAGAATTGGCAACATCCAGGAACAAGGGTTCTGCCGGAGCACCGGGCTCCTTCGTCCTGTCAAGAACAGCAATTTTCTTAACTGTATCAGGTATGACCTTCATCATTCTATCGACAGAGAAAGGACGGTACAGATGAACTTTAACAAGTCCGACTTTCTCACCTGCTGCAAGCATGTGATCGATCGTCTCTTCAATAGTTTCACAGACAGAACCCATAGCGATTATGATCTTGTCAGCATCAGGAGCACCGTAATAATTGAATGCTTTGTAATCACGTCCGGTGATCTCGCTGATTTTCTCGAAATAATGATCAACGATTTCAGGAAGTGCGTCATAGTAAGGATTGGATGCCTCTCTGGCCTGGAAGAAAATATCCGGATTCTGAGCTGTACCTTTGGTCACAGGATTGTTCGGTGACAAAGCTCTGTCTTTAAATGCCTGCAATGCATCCCTATCGAGCAGATCTGCTAAGTCATTATAGTCAAGTGCTTCGATCTTCTGTATCTCATGAGATGTTCTGAATCCGTCAAAGAAGTGAAGGAAAGGAACTCTGCCCTTTATAGCCGCAAGATGTGCAACAGCAGCCAGATCCATTACTTCCTGTACACCTGAAGAAGCCAGAAGTGCGAATCCTGTCTGACGGCAGGCCATAACATCTGAATGGTCGCCAAATATACTCAAAGCATGTGCGGCGACTGTTCTGGCGGATACATGAAAAACACAGGGCAGAAGTTCTCCGGCCATTTTATACATATTGGGGATCATCAGCAAAAGTCCCTGTGACGCTGTATAAGTTGTTGTAAGGGCACCTGCTGAGAGAGAGCCATGTACTGTTCCGGATGCGCCGGCTTCTGACTGAAGCTCACACACATTAACAGTTTGTCCGAAAATATTCTTCTTTCCCTCCTCAGCCCATTGGTCGACATAGTCAGCCATGGGGGATGACGGTGTGATAGGATATATCCCCGCCACCTCGGTAAAAGCATACGACGTGTACGCCGCAGCATTATTACCGTCAATGGTCATAAACTTTTTTTCTTTTGGCATATGCAATCTCCTCATTAATAATATATATGTCTTCCTGTCCGGATCTTCGGATGGTTGATCAGTTATCAGCTGGCTTGTAAAAGCCAATGGTATTATAACACAATATACCCTGTCATGAAATGAGGCTTGACCCTGTCATTTCGGTAGGTTTCGGTATTCCCATAATATCCAGAATAGTCGGTGCGAGGTCTGCAAGTCTTCCTTCGTGCAGATCGATATTTCCTGCTCCGGCGATTATCAGCGGCACCGGATTCGTAGAGTGTGCAGTGAACGGTCCGTTGCTGACAGGGTCGATCATCTGTTCGGCGTTACCGTGGTCAGCGGTTATTAGTACAACTCCACCCATTTCAAGGATCGCCCCTGCAACTTTACCGAGACAATCATCTACTGCTTCGACCGCTCTGACAGCAGCTTCAAATATCCCTGTGTGACCTACCATATCACAATTGGCGAAATTAAGAACAATGACATCATACTCCCCGGAATACACTCTTCTGCATGCTTCATCAGCAACCTCGTATGCACTCATTTCAGGCTTTAAGTCATATGTAGCCACCTTGGGTGACGGTATAAGAGCTCTGTCCTCACCGGGATAGACTGCTTCTAACCCACCGTTGAAAAAGAAAGTCACATGTGCGTATTTCTCAGTTTCAGCGATCCTGAGTTGTTTAAGTCCAAGTTTGCTAATGGTTTCACCGAAAGTATTATCCAAATTCTCAGGAAGATAAGCAAATTTAATGCTATCGAATTCGTTAAAAGTCTTGTCATACACTGTCATACAGACATACATAAGAGGGAAAAAACCGTTTTTCCTTTCAAATCCGGAAAACTCAGGGTCAACAAACGTACGTGTTATCTCACGAGCTCTGTCCGGACGAAAATTGAAAAATATCACTGAATCTCCGGGGCAGATAGTTGCTACAGGTGCACCATCATGGGCAACGACAGCAGGAATTATAAATTCGTCTGTAACACCTTCATCATATGAAGCCTTAACAGCCTCACAGGGGTCAGTAACCCGAACACCTTCGCCAAGAACCATGGCATTGTATGCTTTCTCCACTCTGTCCCATCTGTTATCTCTGTCCATAGCATAGTATCTGCCCATAAGAGTCGCTATATGTCCGACACCTTTAGCCATAAGCACATCCGACAATTCCTTGACAAACCGCAGTCCGGAATCCGGAGGAACGTCTCTGCCGTCGAAGAAGCAATGGACATAAACATCCTTCAACCCTGCTTTAGCAGCCATATCTATTAAAGCATAAAGGTGTGTATTATGACTGTGCACTCCTCCGTCAGAAAGAAGACCCATAAGATGAAGCGATTTACCGTTCTCAAGGCAATTGTCTATAGCTTCACGAAATTCTTTCTTTTCGTAAAATCCGCCTTCACTGATTTCTTTACTGATCCTTGTAAGTTCCTGATAAACGATCCTTCCGGCTCCGATATTCGTATGACCGACCTCGGAATTCCCCATCTGCCCGTCAGGAAGGCCTACATCAAGACCGCTTGTTTTAACTATAGTATGAGGATGATCCTCGAAAAGCTTATCCAGGAGCGGAGTCTTCGCAGTCTTTACCGCATTGCCTTCAGCTGATTCATTTATTCCCATACCATCGAGTATGATAAGTGCTACAGGTCTCCTGGTGATTTCAGTCATTTACATCTCCTATAATCGTTCATTGTACTGTTATTGTTCAAGCCTTACATATCTGAGCGAAATCATCAGGCTTCAGCGAAGCTCCGCCGACAAGTCCTCCATCGATATCCGGCATATTGAAAAGCCCCTGAGCAGTAGAGGCCGACACACTGCCTCCGTAAAGTATTCTCATATCATTAGCTGAGCTTTTCCCGTATAATTCAGCGATCACGCCTCTTATATAAGCACAAACCTCCTGAGCCTGATCGTTGGTTGCAACTTTACCTGTTCCTATAGCCCATATCGGTTCATATGCAATAGTTATAAAACTAAGCTTTTCTTTAGCGATATCCGCGAAAGCAGCCTTTATCTGTGATCCTACATGCGAAAAAGTCTCACCGCTCTCCCTTTGTGCCAAGGATTCACCGCAACAGACTATAGGACGCAGCCCATTTTTCAAAGCGGCAGATATCTTCTTATTTACCGTAGCATCTGTCTCTGCAAAATACTCTCTTCTCTCGCTGTGTCCGATGATAACGTACTTTACTCCCATCTGTGCGAGCATCTGTGCGGATATCTCACCTGTATAAGCTCCCTTATCTTCGAAGTGGCAATTCTGTGCAGCTACCTTTATATTCGTGTACTCACATGCTTCCCGGACAGCCTCCAAAGCGGTAAAAGGAACTCCTACCGCTATCTCATTTGTCTCATCGGCAACTTTGACCTTTAGTTCCTCGATAAGTTTCACGGCCTGAGAAGGAACACCTTTATTCATCTTCCAGTTTCCTGCGGCAAAAGTCCTGCGTGGATCTTTATCCATCAAGCAATCTATGCCCGGTAATACTTTCCCCTCCAAGAATTCAAGAGACGCACCTCCGCCGGTAGATATGTGTGTGACCTCATCTGCGAAACCAAGCTGTTCGATAGCCGCAGCAGAATCCCCGCCACCGATAATTGAGATTGCGTCAGACTGTGCAACAGCTCGTGCAAGCTCGCGTGTTCCTGAAGCAAAATTTTCAAACTCGAAAACACCCATAGGTCCGTTCCACACAACGGTTCCGGCATCTTTCACCGCATTGGCAAATAATTCAATAGTCTTCTCTCCTATATCAAGACCCATCCAGTCCGAAGGAAATCCACAACAATCGACTGTCATGTATTCCGAGTCAGCAGAAAATTCCTTAGCTACAACATTATCTATCGGGAGTAGAATATTGACTCCGCGTTCCTTCGCTTTCTCCATGAGTGACGCTGCCAATTCGATCTTATCTGTTTCACAAATCGAAGTTCCTACTTCTCTGCCCATTGCTGCATCAAAAGTGTATGCCATCCCGCCGCCGATGATAAGTGTATCGACTTTTCCGAGCAGGTTCTCAATAACTCCGATCTTATCAGACACTTTCGCTCCGCCCAATATGGCAACGAAGGGGCGCTTGGGGTTCTCCAGTGCTTCACCCAGGACATCGATCTCTTTCTGGATCAGATATCCGCTTACAGCCGGCAGATAGTTTGCGATACCTGCTGTTGAAGCATGTGCTCTATGAGCAGTTCCGAAAGCATCATTGATGAAAACTTCTGCCATCGATGCCATCTGTGCTGCAAATTCAGGAGCATTTTTAGTTTCCTCCTTATGAAAACGTACATTTTCAAGCATCAGGATCTCGCCTTCTTTTAATGCAGCGGCTTTAGCTTTGGCATCTTCTCCGACAACGTCCGCAGCCATTATCACTTCTTTTCCGAGCAATTCCGATAATCTTACCGCAGCAGGTTTCATAGAAAACTTCTCTTCAGGTCCGTTCTTAGGTCTTCCGAGATGTGAAACAAGTATGATCTTTGCCTTCTTCTCAATAAGGTAACGGATAGTCGGCAATGCCGCTCTGATCCTCTTATCATCGGTTATTTCACCTGTCTTCTTGTCCAGCGGAACATTGAAATCAACTCTTGCTATAACACGCTTTCCGCACAGTTCGATATCCTCGATGTTCTTCTTAAGCATCTTAGCCATTTTACTCTCCTAATTCTCCCTGAAAGGATAAGATATTTGGACACAACAAAAGGTCCACCAATCATTGTATCCCCAAAGGAGGATTTTTTCAACATTAAGGCAGATGTCACTACACACAAAATTCATTCAAAAAAACAGTTATGTCTTTATATTTTCTTTAACCTCAGAGCTGTTTTAAATTCGATTTCCTCAAATGGTTTGATTTTCTTCAGGGTTCCATTTGCTCGCTCGGGTTTCCGTCCCATAACAAAGTTATTGGAAGGTTCAAGTCCCAAAGCATAGTCACCCGATCTCATGGATTTCCATTGAGTAAGAACAGGCAGAACCTCCGCATCATACTCAAGTCGAGCTGAAATGCCCGTATTCGGACTTAATACCTCAGCAAAAGCCATGCCTGATCCGTTTCCCTGTTGTTCATGGAAAAACACCTGTTCAGAGTACCCGTCAACAGGAGCGCTTATCTCCGTATACTTATCGATACCGCCGGCAGCTTCAGGAGTTCTTGGCGTCACTATGTCACTACCCATGAAGCGGACCTCACATCCTTCCTGAAGGAAAGGATACCCGAAATTATAATGGTATAGAACCATTATCTCTTCTTCCTCTGTTGAATTATTCATTAAGCAGTCAGTAATTGATATGCTTGAGTCTGCATCACTTATGCGGATCATCCTTCGTACAGTAAGATCGTGTCCGAAAAGAGCAGTCTCACGTATCGTGCCCGAAATAACAGCAGTTTGAATGTCCGGTCTTTCAATACAAATATCCTCTGCCTGTACCAGCGAATATCTTCCGTGCGTAGGATGATATTCACCGTTATCATCGACACAGTCAGGTCCAACATTCCTGAGCCCGCAGGTAGTGAGCATTCCCCCGGTAAAATATCTGACAAACCCTTCCTTCTGACGATCAGCAGAAGCAGGTGACACTATACCGTTTCTCGACATAAATGAAATCTTCACACCCTTATATATCAGGTGGGCTATATCCAATCCTCTGTCAGGAAGGATCATCACATCCATTCCTCCGATCGTTCTCACACTTATGAAACACATGCCCGCAGCTTTACCTTCCGCAAAGTTCCCCTTAATAACAGAAACCACATTTCCCTGCGATCCTGTGTAGGCCATAAGCTGCCTCTTATCGGATTTTAGCTCTGTCATTATAAAGTACCTCCTCGAATATCATTTATTTCTCTTTTTCAACAGTTTAGCAACAACTTTCTGGATCTCGGCTGCAGCGAAAGGAATTACGGACAGACTCAATATCACTCCCCAGTCAGCCATACTCAATGACACAGTGTGAAAGACCGGTTGCATAAAAGGCAGATATACCACAGCAACAAGCAGCACAGCAGATATCAACACAGAAATATTCAGAAACTTATTAGAAAACAAACCTATCCTGAAGACCGAGGTATGTTCCGAACGAGCAGAAAATGCTCTGATCAATTCCGCACATACCAGTGTTACAAACGCAAAAGTCCTTGCACGATCTGAAGCGCTCTGTGCTCCTCCGCCTATGAGAAAAGCTGCAAACACAGAAACAAAAATAGCTATGCTTTGCGTCAGAATTGTCCTGAGCATGCTCCTGTTGATAATACTTTCTCCGGGATCTCTTGGTTTTTCATTCATTATTCCCGGCTCGCCCTTCTCTCTTCCCAGGGCAAGTGCCGGAAAACTATCCGTAACAAGATTGAGCCATAGCAACTGTATAGGTATAAGTGGAACAAATTTAGGTCCCATGATCAGACTGGTTATGAAGATAACAAGAATCTCTCCAACATTGCACGAAAGCAGAAATCCGACGAATTTTCTGATATTACCGTATATTATCCTGCCCTCTTTAACAGCTGAAACTATTGTGGCGAAATTATCATCCGTAAGGATCATATTTGCAGTATTCTTAGCGACTTCCGTTCCGGTAATGCCCATGGCAACACCTATGTCAGCTTTCTTAAGCGCCATTGCATCGTTCACTCCATCACCGGTCATTGCAGCGATATGTCCATTTTCTCTTAACGCACTTACGATTCTGACTTTATGTTCCGGTGAGACCCGGGCATATACTGTCGTGCGTTCCACGACATCCTTAAGTTCCATGTCTGATATGCTGTCCAGTTCACGTCCGGACATGACGCTGCCCCCTCCGGCAGATAGCCCCAGATTGGCTGCGATAGCTTTAGCGGTATCCATGTAATCCCCGGTGATCATGACCGCCCTTATGCCTGCATTCTTACAGACAGCTATCGCTGCCTTTGCTTCAGGTCTTTCCGGATCGATCATTCCGGTAAGACCAATGAAAGTCATATCGCTTTCCGCCACAAGATCAACTTCACTCGGATCCTTCTTCATAGCAAATCCAAGGATCCTCAGTGCAGTACCTGCCAGAGAAGAATTAACAGACATAACAGCTTCCCGTATCTCATCATTCAGAGGCATTACGCCATTATCGGTCACTATAGAATCACATCTGCCCAGAACGATATCCGGTGCTCCTTTGGTAAAAGATATCGATCCCCCGCCGAATGGATCATCATGAAAAGTTGTCATCATCTTACGTTCTGAATCAAACGGCAGATCACCCTTTCTGGGGAACCTTTCCCTTATTTCCTCAACTGAAATACCGGATTTCTCTGCCGCGACTATTATAGCCCCTTCGGTAGGATCACCGATCAGTGATATCTCATCCTCTTCAGTCCTGATCACAGCATCTGTGCATAATGCCGCATTCTGCATCAATCTGTCAACCGGTTTCTCTCCACTGTCTGAAGCGATTATCTGAACACCATTTCCGGTCATTTCACCTTCAAATGAATATCCTCTTCCGTCAAAAAGATATTCTCTGTTATATACCCATGCAACTTTCACAGTCATTTCGTTCTGCGTAAGTGTACCTGTCTTATCAGTACATATGACATCAACAGATCCAAGTGTCTCTACAGCCAGGAGTTGTTTCATTATTGCATTCTTATCCGCAAGTCTTCGCATTCCAAGAGCAAGAACTATTGTAACGACAGCAGGCAATCCCTCAGGTATTGCAGCAACAGCCAGACTTATCGCAGTCATGAAAACTTCAAGTATCTCCCCGCCCATAATGATCCCATGGACGAAAACCACTGCACATACTGCCAGACAAAGCACTCCAAGCAATTTGCCGAGTTTGTTGAGATTTTTCTGGAGAGGTGTGCTTTCCTCCTTTATGTCTGTCAGTTTCTCAGCTATTCTGCCGATTTCCGTACTGCTGCCGGTGCCGATAACTATGCCTGTGCCTCTGCCATATGTGACAGATGTGCTCATGTAGCACATATTGAGTCTGTCTCCCAGTCCTGCGTCAGCGCTTACTGTCACACCGGCATCCTTTTCAACAGGAACCGACTCACCGGTCAGTGAAGCTTCTTCTATCTTAAGTGACGAACTCTCCGTAAGACGCATATCCGCCGGGACTATATCTCCAGCCTCAATAACACAGATATCTCCGGGCACCACCTCTGAAGCCGGAATCGTTGTCATCTGACCATTTCTGATCACCTTAGCATTAGGAGAAGACATCTTCTTCAAAGCCTCTATAGCTTTCTCAGCTTTCCCCTCCTGCACTATCCCCAAAATCGCATTTACAAGAACAATAGCAACTATAACAAGAGCATCGACCCATTCTTTGACGAAAGCTGATACAGCACTTGCAAGAAGCAGTATGATAACCATAAAATCTTTGAACTGGTCAAGAAATTTCAGGATCAGAGGTCTTTTCTTCTTTTCAACTATTGTATTAAGTCCGTATTTCTCTCTTAGTGTTAAGATAGCCCTGTCATCCAGACCCGTAGCAGTGTCTGTATGAAATTCCGATGCGATCTCTTCCACCTTCAACGAAAATATTGCCGGAGATCCGGTCTGAGTATCCATTTTATTATGCCTCCGCTTTTCAATATATTATATGTCCTGTTTTATATTTCCGGGATGATCTCCCGAAAAACATGCATCACAATAACACTTCTCTCCTTCACATGAAATCATCCTGCTAAGAGAATCTAATTCAAGAAATCCAAGCGAATCCGCTCCGATATTGGTGCATATCTGATCAACCGAATTGGTACTGGCAGTAAGCTGATCCGCAGAAGGAATATCAGTGCCATAATAACATGGCCATCTGAAAGTAGGCGAGCTTATCCTGACATGAACTTCAAGCGCTCCCGCTTCTTTGATCATACGTACTATCCTTGCCATAGTGGTCCCGCGAACAATAGAATCATCGATCAAAACTATCCTTTTACCCTTAACACTTGCCGCAAGAACGTTTAATTTGATTCCTACACTGATCTCCCGCCGATTCTGTGTAGGTTGTATAAACGTGCGTCCAACATAATTGTTTTTAACAAAGCCTTTGCAGTAAGGTATCCCTGAAGCCTGCGAATAACCAAGCGCTGCGTCTATTCCCGAATCCGGCACCCCAATCACCAGGTCAGCATCTGCCGGATGAAGATCATAAAGAAGTTTACCTGCTTCAAGCCTTGTCCTGTAAACGCTTATGCCATCAATAAAACTATCCGGTCTTGCAAAATAAATATATTCAAATATACACTTTCTGCTGATCATGCCGCAATTAGTCCTTATTGACCTTATGCCGTGCCTGTCAGCAATAACTATTTCCCCCGGATCGACATCACGAATAAAACGGGCCCCAACCGGATCCAGCGCACAGCTTTCGGATGCAAAGACAACTGAACCATCATCCATAACACCGTAGCATAATGGTCTGTATCCGAGCGGATCACGAACAGCTATGATTTTCTTAGGGCTCATCACCAATAATGAGTATGATCCTTCCAGCTTTGGTATTACCTTACATATAGCTTCTTCGACTGTAGCAGACAAGGTTCTTTCTTTAGCTATAAGATATGCTATGATCTCTGAATCGATCGTGGTCTGAAAGATCGCCCCGCCCGATTCAAGTTGTTTTCTAAGAAAATCCGTATTGGTGAGGTTTCCGTTGTGTACTATTGAAAGTGAACCTTTGACATATTTTATTACCAGAGGTTGCGCATTTTCTCTAACACTGCTCCCGGTAGTTGAGTAGCGTACATGTCCAACAGCCATTTTCCCGGGCATTCTGTCAAGCATAGTGTCACTAAAAACTTCACCAACCAGTCCCATATCTTTATGATACGTAACATCACCATCGTTATTGACCGCTATCCCACAGCTTTCCTGCCCCCGATGCTGCAGGGAGAAAAGCCCGTAATAGGTCATTCTTGCAGCATGAACCTCACTGCCTCCCATGATTCCGAAAATGCCGCACATCAGAAAGCGCCTTTGATTCTGTCCATAGCTTCGAGCGTATTTTCACGGCTTCCGAACGCGGTCAGTCTGAAATATCCCTCTCCGCAGGGACCGAATCCACTTCCCGGAGTCCCGATTATCTGAAATTCACGCATAAGATGGTCAAAGAAATCCCAGGACTTCATACCATCAGGAGTTTTGAGCCATATATACGGAGCATTCACACCGCCGAATACTGTAAATCCGGAATCGATCAATCCCTGACGAATAATTGCAGCATTACTCATATAATACTCGATATTTTCACGGATCTGCGTCCTTCCCTCAGGAGAATACACAGCAGCTGCTCCTCGTTGTGTAATATAAGGTGTCCCGTTGAATTTAGTGCTCTGTCTTCTTGCCCACATCTCATTCAACGAAGCACCTTCTCTCTTAAGGGTCCTGGGGACGACTGTATATGCGCATCTTGTTCCTGTAAATCCGGCTGTCTTGGAAAAACTTCTGAACTCAATAGCACACTCTCTGGCTCCGTCTATTTCAAATATCGAATGCGGCAGATCCTCTGAAATATATGCTTCATAAGCACTGTCATACATTATAACGGAACCGTTCTCATTCGCGAAATTTACCCATTTAGTCAATTCTTCTCTTGTTATAGCGGAACCCGTAGGGTTATTAGGAAAACACAGCCATATCACATCGGGGATCTTTCTTCCTTCACCGGGATCAGGTATCACCGGAAGGAATCCGGTCTCTTCGGTACAAGGCATATAGACAAGATCGCTCCATCTGCCTGTAGAAGGATCAAATGTTCCGGCACGCCCGGCCATAGCATTACTGTCAACATAAACAGGGTAGACAGGATCACACACAGCCATAACAGCATCGGCAGAAAACAAATCTGAGATATTAGCACAATCACACTTCGCTCCATCGCTCACAAATATCTCATCTATACCTATATCCGCTCCGCGTATAGCATAATCACCCTTAGCAATAGCTTCCCTGAGAAAAGGATACCCCAACTCAGGACCATACCCTTTGAAAGTCATCTCATTGCCCATTTCATCAACAGCTGCGTGCATTGCATCTGTAACAGCTTTACACAAAGGCCTGGTGACATCTCCGATACCAAGCCTGATTATCTTAGCTCCGGGATTTTCCTCAGAGTAAGCGGCAACTCTTCTGCCTATTTCAGAAAAAAGATAACTTCCCGGAAGTTTTGCATAATTTCTGTTTATAGCACCCGGTCTGTTCTCTGTATAAGTCCCCATTACTTGTCCTCCCCAAATAAAATACCCTTTGATTTTATCATAAGAATCAACAAATGTCAGAACTCATCCGGGTCGAAATGACCTGAAAAAACTTTGACAGCTTCACCTGTCATATATACGCTTCCGCTCACTTCATCCCACTCTATATAAAGATCCCCCCCGAGCAGATGAACGGTCACTTTTCTATCAGTATATCCATTCAGGACAGACGCTACAACACTAGCACATGCTCCTGTACCGCAGGCAAGAGTTTCGCCGCTGCCTCTTTCCCACACTCTCATAGCGATGCTGTTTCTGTCGATGACTTTAATGAACTCAACATTAGCTCCTTCCGGAAACAAAGTGTTGTTTTCTATTAGTTTTCCGACCTCAGCCACAGGAGCAGATGAAGTCTCACTAACAAATAAAACCGCATGTGGATTTCCCATCGAAACGAAAGTAGCCTTGTATTTTATTCCCCCTGCTTCGATCTCATGACCTGTCACAGGTCCCGGTCCTGACACAAGTACAGGTATCCCGGCGGGATCAAGCACAGGTCTGCCCATATCCACAGTAATGCTGTCAACTATTCTACCAGACTTATTCAACCTTAATATCTTTATTCCGCTGAGCGTATCGATCCGCACCGTTTCACCCTTAACGATCCCGTTATCACTCAGATACCTGGCAACGCATCTTATCCCGTTCCCGCACATCTTTCCACGTGATCCGTCGGCATTGTACATATCCATAAAACAATCTGCTTTATCAGATGGCCTGATCAGGATAATACCGTCACCACCGATACCGAAGTGCCGGTCACTGAGTTTCACAGCAAGCCGGGAAGGCTCATCGATCGTCTGATCGAAGCAGTCGATATAGACGTAATCATTTCCCGTTCCGTGCATTTTAACAAATTCTGTCATTTTATCTTATACCTCTTCTTCAGTTCCTCTCTTGCAGAAGCCTCAAATTCGTCAGCAATATCATCCAGTCTTGTAAAATCAGGATACTTACGCTTAAGCGCCGTAGTTATTATAAGATCAGCCATAGCAGGATTTTTCGGCAAAAAACTACCATGCATATACGTACAGAACACATTCCTGAAACGTGCACCTTCAGTCGTATCCCTGCCATTGTTGCCTGAACCGGTGATAATTTCAGCCAAAGGAACAGCACCATCCCCAAGAAATGTCCTGCCTGAATGATTCTCAAATCCAATAAGCAAGGGGTCAGCTCCCAGTCTCCGCAATTCTTCCGAAGTGCATATAAGGTTTCCGATCAGCCTTTCACCACCTGTCTCGGTTCTTATCGGTATAGCATTGAGACAATCTATCTTCTCTCCGGACTGATCTATGTAGTATTCACCCATCATCTGATACCCGCCGCAAATACAGAGAAAAACAACGCCTTCCTCCACACCCCTGAGAATCGAAGGCCTCTTTACTTCCAAAAGATCATTCCGTATCAGATTCTGCTCGAAATCCTGACCCCCACCAAGAAATACGATATCAAACGAGCAGGCATCAAAGCTTTCGCCAATTTCACATGATTCGATCTGCGCAGAAATGCCCCGCCACTCACACCGTTTGGCAAGAGCGATCATATTACCCCGGTCTCCGTAGAGATTTAGCTGCTTTGAATACAGATGACATATTTTAAGGCAATACTCTTTATCTCTGTTCATCACCCGGTCACCTACTCCCAAATACCCTTAAGTCTGAATTTCTTTTCAAGATAATTTCTCAGTTCAAGCATCGATGTGTAATTCGGGAAAATGTAAAGGCATTTACCCTTAGCACATTCAAGAAGTGCTTTATCAAAAGAAGCACTGACATCTGTATCAACTCTTACATCCCTCTCCATGATCCCTGAATATTTCAGGCGAAGCGCTATATCAAATCCTCTTGATCCACTGACATGAACAGGTAAAGGGATCTTAACTGATTCAAAATCCACGTCCCATATCCAAGATACATCAGTACCATCAGCTATTTTATCATTGAGAATAAACTGTACTCCCCCCGCATCCGAAGCATTTGAAAGAAATGTCAAGGCCCGGTCAAGTCCGACCGGGTTTTTAACGAGAACTATACAAACTTCTCTTCCTCCGACCTCAAACTTCTCCATTCGCCCAAATCCTGCTCTTGTTTCAGATATGCCGAATACTGCCGCATCTGTACTTTCTCCTGAAACCAATGCAGCTGTTATAGCTGTGACCGCATTATAAACATTGTGCTCCCCCGGAACAGGAACGATTACATTCGTTTTATGGTCATCTGTGAGCAGAAGTTCATAGTAGTTGTTTCCTCTGTGTTTATAACTAAATCCTATATCAGGAAGCGGACGAGTAAATCCGCATCCGCTGCACCCATATATACCCAGATGTCCGTAGGTCCTTGCTGAATAATCGTACATAGTACCACAGAACACGCAATTTCCTGTTTCAGCAGAAGCTTGCGGTGCACCGGAAACATCGATCGTTCCACTGTCTGATATACCATAAAATGTAACATTTTCTCCGCCATCAGGGAAAAGCGAAGCAACAAGAGAATCATCTGCACACAGAATGATGCGAGCTTCACCTGCCTGTCCGATACCTTTACGGATAAGGTCCCTTGTTCGTGTAAGTTCACCGTATCTGTCCAACTGATCTCTGAACAGATTGGTTACCGCTATACAAGAGGGGTTCAGCACACCGGAATAGCGACCGAATGCTGCTTCATCGATTTCAAGTACTATTCTGGTGTCGGTTCCGTATATGGAACGATGCTCTATCAACGTTGTTATTATTCCGGATATAAGATTGGCGCCTGAAACATTGCTGATAACCTTATATCCTGCCTTCTCGTAAACAGAACACAACATTCTTGCCGTAGTAGTCTTTCCATTCGTGCCGGTTATCAAAGTCACATGTTGTCCGCTTGTAAGATATTCCGGCAAATGTTTTCCAAACCTGTATGTGATCTTTCCCGGAAAAGTTGTTGCATTAAGTCCGACAGCACGCATAAGCAGAATAATTCCCTTACCGGCAGTTGTAAGAAAACACAACCAGATCTTCTCGGCAAATTTGAGTTTTATTTCAATTCCCCCTTCTTCTGACAGTGTTTATAAATCTGTCAAAAAGAAATTCAGTGTCCATCGGTCCCGGTGAACCTTCAGGATGAAACTGAACAGTGAAAATATCTTTACCTTCATATATCAGACCCTCTACCGAGTGGTCATTAAGATTGATATGACTTACATGCGCGACATCCGGGTCCACTGATTTCTCATCTACACAGAAGCTGTGATTCTGCGATGTCACAAAACATCTGCCGAGTTCAAGGTCCTTTACTGAATGATTGGCACCTCTGTGCCCGTATTTTAACTTATATGTATCAGCTCCCATGCCCAGAGCAAGAAGTTGATGACCCAGACAGATCCCGAAGATCGGGATGCCGCTGTCATAGAAATGGCGCATCTGCCTTATTGCAGGCTCACATGCTTTAGGATCCCCGGGGCCGTTCGACAGAACTATCCCGTCCGGATCGTCAGCCAGCACATCTTCTGCGGGAGTATCCCACGGATACGTGATGACCTCGCAGCCCCTTCCGACAAGCATTCTGATGATATTGTACTTCACACCGTAATCCATCAGAGCTATCCTCAACCCTGTTCCATCGGCACGTGAGTTGATACTTTCCAAAGGCGAGCCTGCTCTCCTGTCTTTAAAAACCGGATCATCTTTCGTTATGATCATCTTCTTATCCGTGCTAACGACGGGAACTTTACTGACATAATTGAAAGCTCTGATCCTTTCAAGAAAGGTCTCCGGAGGCGTATCAAAGTCACCGGTGATCATTCCCCGCATAGTGCCCTTCTCTCTTATCGTTAGTGTAAGAAGTCTTGTATCCACTCCGCTTATCCCGGCGACACCATTGGCTTTAAGGTATTCGTCAAGATCAGAAGCGTTTCTTTCATCGTTCTCAACCCTTGTAAGACTTCGCACTATGAATGCATCAGGCCATACTCTCGCAGATTCTGCCTGATCGCTGAAAACCCCATAATTCCCTACAACAGGCGAAGCCATGACGACTCCCTGGCCTGCGCAGGACGGATCTGTCAGCAGCTCCACATATCCTGTTGAACCTGTGGTAAAAATGATCTCGGTTATAACATCGTTCGGTGCTCCGAAACGCGTTCCTTCGAAAACCTGTCCGTCTTCCAGAATCAATCTTGCTTTCATTCGTGCTCCTGTCTTGCGGACACGGTCCCGGTGAAAACAAGCAAATCATGTCCGGCTGCAGTTTCACAGGAACCGTCTCCTTTGATTTGGCGCTCCGAACAGGAATCGAACCCGTATCAACGGCTCCGGAAACCGTTGTCCTATCCGTTGGACTATCGGAGCAACAACTATTAGATTATATTGGTTTATTGAACTTTATGCAATATGGTCTATGTTCTTCATATGTGTTTCGCGCATTGTCTGTCCGGCCTTTTCAAGCTTGTCATGGATCATATCGACATTGACATTTCTCTTTATCTTAAGCGTTGTGGTCTTCACGAAATCTTCCTCTGTCAAAACAAAATACTTTATATTCTTGAAGTTCGGCATCATGTCATTTACTTCTCTGATTTTGACAGAAAGCCATTTTGCGATATCCTCATCTGAATCTGAGCCGGCTTCTTTCGATATCTTTTCTCTGTCGATATGCAGGGCGGCAACTATATCAACAGAATCTCTGCTGCTGTTTTCACCCCAGACAAGAGTCTCCTTGAGTCCCGGTATATTTGTCATAAGTGCCTCTATTTCTTCAGGAAAACACTTCTTCCCGTTTGTTAGAACGATCATTGATTTGATGCGACCTGTTATATGGATGCACCCGAACTCGTCAAGATACCCCACATCACCTGTCCTGAACCATCCGTCATCAGTCATGACTTCAGCAGTCGCTTCAGGATTCTTATAATATCCGAGCATCACATTAGGCCCTTTAGCAAGTATCTCTCCTGTCGCACCGGGAGCCGGATCCTCAGTATCTATAGCAAGCTCCACCTCAGATACCGGATTCCCTATGCTTCCGATAACATTAACAAATTCATTACAAGCAGACAGGACCGGTGAAGTCTCCGTAAGCCCGTATCCCTGAAAAAATTTGACTCCCCAGTCTGTGAAAGCCTGCACGATCTTAGGGTCGATAGCAGCAGCTCCGCTAACAGCCAGTTCCAGATTCCCGCCGAACCCGGCCAGGATCTGCTTGAAAAGTTTTCTCCTGAGGTCTATACCGATACGGAGAGAAGCTCTGGAAACCTTGACCATAGCACTGACCAGATTCTTTTTTCCTGATGCTTCAAGAGCCTCATTCACTTTATTGTATATGTTTTCAAAAAGCAGCGGTACTGCCAGTATATTGTTGATCTTCCACTCGGAAAGATTCCTGCTGATATATCTCAGTCCGTCTGTGAAACAGATCGTTGCTCCGTAGTATTGCATCATATACATGCCTACACTGTTCTCAAAGGTATGATGCAGCGGCAAAACCGACAGCGTCCTTGTACCGGCATTTACTTTAAGACAGCCTGCGACACTCGCTATGTTCGAGCAGACATTCCGTTGACTTAACATTACACCTTTGGACATTGAAGTAGTTCCCGATGTGAAAAGAAGCATTGACATCACTTCAGTATCCGTGTCTGCGTCTACATAAGATCTGTCCCCTTCGTCTATCGCGGTTCTCCCCTGTGAAACAAGATCCTGCATGTCAATGAACCTCTCGTCATCGGGTTTATCACTCGCAGCATCAGAAATATCCATACAAATAAAATATTTGATCCTGTTGTTTCTTGTTGCTATATCCGCTGCATCTTTCATGAATTTCGGACTGAATATATACGCATCCACTTCACCTCTGTCCAACAGACTTTCTACTTCGAATGCCGGAAGAAGTTTATCTATGGGAACCGAAACACCGACTCCGTTTATTATCGCTGTTCCTGCGACCGCCCATTCATATCTGTTTTCACCTAAAACGGCAATATGGCTGCCCTTCAGTCCAATCTTCAGCAAAGAAGTCCCGAAGGCTTCAATATCATCCAGGTACCGGCTGTAAGTCTTATGGATCTCATCTCCATCCGGTGTTCTTCTGAAAATATAAGCATCCAGATCCGGATACAGGTCCCGGGTCTGCCTAAGCATTTCTATGACTGTCCTGAAGTTTCTGCTCTCAAAATATCTCTTACCTTTAACTGTCTGCATATATGCATCCTCCATAAACATGCAAATAATAGTTTGATTATCGAAGTAATTGCAGAATATCATAAACTGTGCTATTCTGCAATAGAAAATCCCTTTGTTATAAATGTTGACACATTCTTATCAAATTGGTATCAGATAATAATGTTATGATTTATTTTAGAGCATATCATAACCGGAGAAGGATATAAGTGAACAAGAGAAGTATCAGTATGATCAAAGACGATAAAGATAGTAAAGACAGTATATACCGGAGATATCCTCTGAAGCGCGGCATAACAGGATGGTTCGGATATATAGGCGGAATGCTTCTGAGTCGTTTACTTATAAGACTCAGGGCCGAAGGAACCGAAAACATACCGAAGCATCCCCCATATGTGCTCGCACCAAATCATGTAACGTATGTAGACGGTATGTGGGTTGCTTCTTTTTTGCCTCATGGACACTTCAATGATCTGTGCTGTATGGCTGCAAAGGAACTTGAAGATTCTCACGGGCCATTCGGGAGGCTTATAGTGCGTGTAGGAAGAGGTATAGCAGCCGACAGGTTCGGAAATCCTATAAGAGCGCTTATAATAGCTAAACAGCAGCTTGACAAAGGTCAGATACTGCTATTACATCCTGAAGGAACACGTTCTTCTGATGGAGGACTTGGAGAATTCAAGGACGGTGCAGCGTATCTCTCGATGAAGGCGAATTGTCCTCTGATACCTGTTTATATCGAAGGTGGATATGATGTTTTCAACAGGCATATGAAATACCCTAGACCGTTTATAAGGCCTTTCCGCAGAAAGACAGTTACTGTACATTATGGTCAACCTCTTGACCCTGACGATTATTCTTCAGCTCATGAAATGACATCAGCACTATCCGGATCTGTCGATTCTATGCGTGAAAACACGATTCAATAATAAGCCACACTGATCGCAGATGGCAGGATACCGAAATCGATACTTTTCTTGTTAAAAGACTCTCCATCGCAGTTAACAAGCAACTCCTCTCCGTCTCCTTCCATATGACCTGAAATGACTTTATATATATGAACTGCTTTGTGCTCTGTATGGGTTCCCTTGATATATTTGGGTATCATCGACAGGATCTGCGGTATGCTTATCCGGTCAACTATGCACACATCAATGAGTCCATCATCCAATTTCGCATCAGGACAGGGATGAAACATCCCGCCGTAATATCCTCCATTAGCAAGTGCTGAAAGAACAAACTCTTTACGCTCCGAGATCTCGGTCTCTTTTCCTTCACTGTTAACGCATCTGAGAGTGTATCTGACTTTCGAATAATTTTTCCCGAAAAGACATACGAAAATCGCAAGGAAATATGACGTTCCTCCAAGAAATCTTACTTTGGCAACCATCCTCTTTGCTTTGTCTCCGACTATAGTGTCAAAACCCAGAGAAGCTACATTAACGAAATATCTTCCATCGATGTTGGCCATATCGATTTTCTTCACGCTATATTCAAATAAACGGCCAATGATCTCCGATGATCCGGAAGTACTGAAAAGAGACTTTATGAAATCGTTGCCTGTACCTGCAGGTATTACCGAAAGCAAACTTGCCGATCCGGCTAAACCGTTTGCTACTTCGTTGACCGTACCGTCACCTCCGCATGCGAAAATGATTGCCCGTTCACCGTATTCCTCTGCGAAACTTCTGGCCAACTCGGTTGCATGTAAAGGACGTTCCGTAAACGCAAAAATACAGTTACTCTGCAGTCCTTCATCTTCAAATCTCTTCTGTAACTGTTCTTTCAATTCCAAAGCTTTACGCTGCCCTGCTGTCGGATTTAAGATGAAAATAAACTTATCCGGTTTATCCTTTGGTCTCTGCCGGCTCTCCGGTCCGATATCGTTCTCCAAGCTAAGTTCAACCCCCGTCCTTCTTGTCGTTATGCAGCATATTCTTGATAGCATCTATGTTCCTGCCGGCCGCTTCTTTGACCTTCATGCTGTTCCTGGCAAGTATCTCCTTCATTTTCTCAAGTTCAACATTTCTCTTGATTTTACGGGTCGTAGTCTTAGCCATATCGTCTTCGCCGAAAATAAAGTATTTTACAGATTTGAAGGACGGCATCTTCTTATTGACTTCCTTGATAAGTTCGCTGATCCTGGTACTCATGTTGATCTCGTCAGTAACATCGCCACCTTCTGAATGTATGACATCACGGTCAAGAACTATCTTGACCCACACATCAACATCCCCATCACCTTCTGTCTCTCCCCATACAAGGGACTCTTTGATGAAATCATACTGTCCGATCAGGAACTCGATTTCCTCCGGGAAAACCTTCTTGCCGTTTTTAAGAACTATCATGGATTTCTTTCTTCCGGTGATCCTGATGCAGCCGTCCTTAGGACCTATCACCCCAACATCACCGGTATGGAACCATCCTTGCTCGTCTATCGCTTCGGCTGTCGCCTCTTCATCATTGTAATAGCCTATCATGACGATATCACCTCTGACAAGTATCTCGCCTTCCTGACCATCCTGTTCATTATCTATCGCAACTTCTACTCCCGTCAGCGGATGTCCAACTGTTCCGGGTACAAATACCTTTACATTACACCCTGCAACTACGGGTGATGTTTCAGTCAGTCCATATCCTTGGAGGATCCTTACCCCGATAGCGTCAAAGAATTCAATGATAGCAGGATCTATAGGTGCAGCTCCGCATATTCCGGTAATAAATTCACCACCGAATTTATCTGTGATATCCTTGAACAATTTCTTTCGGAGATCGATCCCGACCTTGCGAAGCAAATTTGATAATTTGATGCCTTTACGCAGCTTCTTTTCTTTACCCTGCTTCTTAACTGTTGTCCATATCTTAGTATAAAAACTTTCAAAAAGGAGCGGCACACCGATAAGGCAGTTGATTTTAAACTCCTCCATGTTCTGCTGTATATATCTCAATCCATCGCTCTCATGGATCGTAAAACCAAAATAGAATCCACCAAGAAATCCGCAAGTGTTCTCGAAAGTATGATGAAGAGGCAGTACTGACAATACTTTGGTGCCTTTTGCAAAATATTCAACTCCGGCCAGAGCTTTAATATCCGCGCAAACATTTCTGTGCGACAGCATGACTGCTTTAGAGATGCTTGTTGTTCCTGAAGTGAAAAGAAGCGACATCAATGCCTCAGGATCGATCTTAGCTTCGATATATGACTTCTCTCCGGATCCAAGCAATTTTCTTCCTTCCGACAGAAGATCCGTCATAAGCAGAAACTTACCGCCGAAATCCTCCGGAAATTTTCTGAACCGGAAGTCATTCATACAGACAAATATCTCTGCCCTTGAATCAGCTGCAGCGATCTTGATCATTGTCTCATGGAACGAAGGGTCATAGATGACAGCGTCGGCTTCCCCTCTTTCAATGAGGTTGATCACCTCATCTTCCGGCAGAAGCCTGTCCAATGGAACACTGACTCCGATACCGCAGATGATCGTAAAATGAGCCAGACACCATGCGTATGAGTTATCCCCGATCACCGCTACCCTTTTACCTGAAAGCCCTAAAGATGCCAGGGCAGTTCCCAATTGAATGCTCTCCTGGTAGAATTCTTTATATGTCTTTCTCTGTACCGCAGAAGTCGGTGTATCCTTGAATACAAAAGCATCCATATCTCCGTAGAGCTCCAGGCTCTGTGAATACATCTCCCTGATATCCGAAAACTCTCTAATATCAAAATATTGTTTACCTTTTAATATTTGCATTTGATCTCCTTTGAAAAGACTTTTCAGCCTCTTCCTGCTCTCCCGGCAATAAAATCTATCGCCTCTCCCACTGTGTTCAGCCCATCCGCTTCATCGTTGGATATCCGCATAGAGAATCTGTCCTCTGCTTCAACAACTATCTCATAAAGTGCAAGTGAATCTATTCTCAGATCTGCGTCAAGTTCCATATCCTCTGAAATATCTGCTTCCGGAATATCCAGAACTGCCGCAACTATTTCTATAACAGTCTTCTTTATTTTATCTCTGTCTGTAAAGCCCATACTTATTCTCCGTTTCTTTCTGCTTTCAGTTCTGCTTTATGCAGATTTTTCAAATACCGCTGATCCTGTTCTTCAATAAAAAGCGATACACTCGTCAGTGCTCTGAGCAGCAGATTCTTTTCCGACTCATCAAGCGGCTTTGTTATTCTGTCAACCAGCAAAGTGTGAAACTTAAGATGCAGTCTGAACGCCAGCTTACCTTTCTTGGTAAGCTTTATCCTGACTATCCTTCTATCATCAGAGTCACGCTGTCTGTCAACGTATCCTTTCCTTACAAGTCTGTCGATCGCCACTGTGAGTGTGCCTGTTGTAACCGACAGTATATCCGCGGTCTCTGTCATCGTTCTGGATTCATACAGACCAATACCTTCAAGTGTATGCATTTCTGATATCGACAGATCTGCAAATCTTCCTACCTGAAGGGCTTTCTCTTCAGTAACCATTATTTCATCAAAGATGTGGACCAGCAGTTCATTGACCCTCTGATCGTAGTCATTCATTATTTTTCTCCCGTTTCACAGCAGATATTTTGATTACCTAACTATTTTACAACTTCTGACGTAGAAGTTCAATCTGATATCTCTTCAAATACCAATCCGGGATTTCTCTCCAACGCCCAGTCAACAGCCCATGCAGATTCGAAAAGAACCACCGGAGCCTGCCTGCTGTCAAGCACAGGCATACTTGTGCTGGTAAGAGTAAGATCTTTGAGTTCTCTTACTGACTCTTTATCCTTGAATCGAACCCATCTTGCCAGTCTGTAGTTCAGTCTGCTCATAGTCACGCTAACGTTATACTCCGCTTTAAGTCTATGTTCAAGGACCTCAAATTGCAGTACACCTACAACACCTGCAATATAAGTTTCGGTTCCGATGTCCGGTTGCTTATAAAGCTGGACCGCACCTTCAAGAGCAAGCTGTTCTATCCCTGTAAGAAACTGTTTTCGTTTCATCGAATCTTTAACGTATATCCTTGCAAAATGCTCCGGCGGAAATACCGGGATACCCTCGTATCTGATCTTTTTCCCTCCGGAGGCCATAGACTCACCAATACGAAAAACACCCGGATCGAACACACCTATTATATCTCCCGCGTATGCCTCCTCAACAATGCTCCTGTCCTGAGCCATGAATTGCTGGGGCTGAGTCAGTTTAAGTGTCTTCCCGGATAAAGCAAGATCTACCTGCAGTCCCTTTTCGTATTTACCCGAACATATCCTGATAAATGCCATTCGATCCCTGTGATCCGGATTCATGTTTGCCTGGATCTTAAATACAAACCCGCTGAAAAAATCCGAATCAGGAGCGATCATCTCTTCTCCCGCTCTTCTCGGTGATGGCGGCGGAGAAAGTTCCAGAAAATATTTCAGGAAAGTCTCTACCCCAAAATTTGTGATCGCACTTCCAAAGAATACAGGCGTTATCTCGCCGCGAAGAAAGTCTTCCTCAACGAAAGGATTCCCTGCGATGTCCAGCAGCTCTATGTCAGAAGCCAGAAGTTCCTGATAGTGACTTCCGATAAGATCGGCAAGTTCAGGTGAATCCGGAGTAAGCGAATGCATTCCGACTTTTCTGGCACCATGATGTCCGCTTCTCTGGTCGAAAAGCTGGACCTGCTTATTTACTCTGTCGTAAACGCCTTTAAAATTTCCATCAGTCCCTATCGGCCAGTTGACCGGTGAAGAATGTATTCCCAATACCTTCTCAAGTTCATCGAGGAGATCAAAAGGAGGTTTTGATGCCCGGTCCATTTTATTAACAAAAGTAAATATTGGTATTCCCCTCATCCGGCACACAGCAAAAAGCTTTATCGTCTGAGCTTCAACTCCTTTGGCTCCGTCAATCAGCATGACAGCGCAATCCGCGGCACATAATGTTCTGTAAGTATCCTCAGAGAAATCCTGATGTCCGGGAGTATCCAGTATATTTATACAAAACCCTTCGTACTCGAACTGCATAGCCGAAGATGTCACAGATATCCCTCTCTGTTTTTCGATCTCCATCCAGTCAGAAGTTGCATGTTTCGAAGCCTTCCTGCCCTTAACTGTACCGGCAAGATGGATCGCACCTCCATATAGCAATAATTTTTCGGTTATTGTTGTTTTACCGGCGTCAGGGTGTGAAATTATAGCGAAAGTCCTTCGCCTGGCGATTTCTTTTCTCATTTCATCCATTCTATTTTTCTTTCAGCAGATAAGCTTCTACTGTTTCCTTCATTTCATTTTCATCTATGATCATTGAGTGTATTACTTCTTTTAATGAAAGCTGCAACAATGTGCCCGGGATCTCCAGCCCGGTCTCATCAGACAATTCCTTCATCAGGACTTCGCTACTTCTGCCCTTATGATAGCCTTCACCAAATATCGCCGAACTTACGGCTTCAGCGAACTTAAAAGGACTCGCAGTAGAAACGAAAACAGTTTTCGCAGGATCCCCTGATCTTGCAAAATATCTTTCATAAACATTGAATCCGACAGCCGTATGAGTATCTACGCAATGATCATAGCGATCATACACATCCTTGATGGTTTTCACCGTGCCGAAATCGTCTGCGAACCCCCCTACGAAAATCTCCTGGATTTTCTTCAGTGTTGTCTGATCTACCGAATAACAGCCCTTGTCAGCAAGATCGCTCATCCATTTGTTCACCTTATTGCTGTCTCTTCCGGATATCTCAAACATAAGCCGCTCAAGATTGTTGGATATCAGAATATCCATAGAAGGAGAATTGGTTTTATAAAACTCTCTCTTCGCATTATATATGCCGTTCCTGAAAAAATCTGACAAAACTTTGTTTCTGTTAGAGGCACATATCAGTTTATTTACCGGAAGTCCCATTTTCATAGCATACCATGCGGACAGGATATTGCCGAAGTTCCCGGTCGGGACAACGATATTGATCTTCTCTCCGCAAACAAGCTTTTCAGTATCCAGCAGTCTGGCATAAGCACTAAAATAATAAACTATCTGAGGTGCCAGTCTTCCCCAATTGATCGAATTTGCAGATGAGAGAAGGATCCCGCTATCACTCAGTTTCTTCGTTAACTCTCCATCATTGAATATCGATTTCACTCCTGTCTGAGCATCATCAAAGCATCCTCTGACACCACAGACCATAAGGTTTGATCCTTCCTGTGTGACCATTTGCAGCTTCTGTGCCTCACTTACGCCTTGAGAAGGATAGAACACCACTACTTTGGTACCCTCGACACCCCTGAATCCCTCAAGCGCAGCCTTTCCTGTGTCTCCTGATGTCGCCGTCAAAACGCAGATGTCAGAATTGCCGGCGTTTTTCGCTGCAGAAGCAGTCATCAGATGCGGCAGAAGCTGAAGAGCGATATCTTTAAAAGCCGCTGTCGGTCCATGCCAAAGTTCAAGCAGATATTCCTTATCATTATACTTATTCATCTGGACCAGCGGAGCAACGGTCTCCCCGAATTTCTCTTCCGAGTAAGCCTCCTCAATGTACGATCGTAGTTCGTCATACGGAAAATCATCCATAAGTCTGCTCAATATCTCACATGCGATCTCCTTATAGTCCATGCCGCTGAGTGCTGCGATCTCCGATTCACTCAATAACGGTAATTCGCGCGGCACAAGAAGCCCGCCGTCAGAAGCTATTCCCTTGATTATAGCGCTTGCCGTATCAAGACCCTCGTCAAGTCCTCTGGTACTGATATACTTCATTATTTGTTCCTTTCGATAAATTATGGTTCATGAAATCACTCTCCTTCAGAAACCACCGGCTTTATCCTGGCTGCTGACCATCCGGCATAATCCGTTCCCGGGAAAGTATCTACGACATACTGAAAGTAAATATTAGCAGTAGCTTGCTGACCTATAGCCGCATAAGCTTTAGCAAGATTATAAGTATTTCCGCCTTCCAGATAGTCCGGGTTGATGTCATACGCTTTCTTGAAAAACTCAACTGCCGAAGCAGGATCTTTATTTTCAATACTCGCTTTTCCGTCTCTATAAAAAGGATAACAGGCAGCACTTACAACACTTCTCTCCAAATCATATGCTATCTGAAGAATATCTCCGACATTTACCTGAAGATCATCCGCAGTAACATTATCGTCTATTCCATCTAACTCCGACCTGACTTCTTTGATAAGGACCATGACCTTAGCCGGGTCACTTCTTCCTGTCTCTTCTGCCTCTTTGATCTTCTCATATGATCTGACTATCCTGTCACCTGCCGTAGGTTCCGGTGATACGGAAGGTGTTGGGGTTATCGGGTCCGGCTCAGACGAAACATCTTTCGAAACATCAGGATCAGAATACTCGGATGTTCCGGGGTAAAACTTCTCATCAAAGCCATTCAGAATATCCTCTATGGTCTTATTGTCCTGTTTATGGATATCCAGCTCATTAAGAAGCCACTCAAGCTTATCAGCCGTTGCTCCGCTGTTCTGCCGGGCAGCATTTATAAGTTTAGGTATAAAAACCGCCGTAACCGTTATGATACCTGCAGCTAATATCAGTATAATTGCAGCAATAGCTATTTTCGGCCAGTTTATTTCTATTTTATCACTTATAAATGTTTCAGCGACCTGCGGAGAGTTCAATCTCTGTATTATTTCTCTCTTCTCCTTTTCGCCGGCCATTTTCCTTTTCTTCCACCTTCCGGCAGAAGCATTTATTATCTCAGGGACAGGAGCATTGATCTTGGTCTGTTGCTGTCTTTTCTGGTTGTTCTGTACCTGCTCACTTTCTTCCTTTTCTTTCGTAACTTCTTCAATATATCCTAAGACCTTATCGTGCATAGTTTCCGGAAGATACTTTAGAAGTGCTCTTTCAAAATTCCTTTTCGCCTCATCAAATCTGCCTTCCAGCATCTGGCAACATCCAAGCAAAACATTTATCTGTCCGGTTTCAGGATAAAGCACTGCCAACTTTCGCAATTCGATGATCGCTATGTCCACACTGTCATTGATAGCATTCATAACAGCTTTATCATATTTCTGAACTGCTTTAGCACCGTCACGTTCTGAATCAAATCCGCTAACGGCAGCAAGCTTCAGTTTAGGGAATTCGCTGATTTCAAGAATCCAGTCCATTCATCTCTCCGGTTTATCATTGCGTTCACAGATCATCTGTCTGACTTCTCCCGCCATATACAGCGACCCGAAAATCATCAAAGCGGATTTCATACTTACTGCCAGATCGAATGCAGATCCGAGCGCTTTTCTGACATTATCGAAGTATAAAGGTTTAACCAAATTATTATAACTGTTGATAGAGGAATTGTCCAAGATTTCCTGTGCCACGGAAGCCAGTTCCGCGGAAGGAAGAGCTCTTGGATTATCAGGTCTGGTACAGATCACTCCTTTTATATTATAACTGTTTGAACCCAGGACTTCACTTAAGATAGCCTTATAATCTTTATCGCGCATGACACCGCAAAGAAAAACCATGTCCATACCGGAACAGAATTTCTCAAGCGAATCCCGAAGAGCTGAAGCTCCCTGCAAATTATGTGCACCATCAATGATCACCAGTGGTGAATCCTGCCTTATGACCTCAAACCGTCCGGGCCACCGGCTCGCTTTGATACCTTCAACGATACTATCCGGCCGCGAGATCCCGGAAACAGCTGCAGCAGCTAAGAGACAGTTAACAGGCTGAAACGAACCAAGCAGTGAAGTACTGACTTGAATTCTGACATCCCGGTCATCTTTCACACCTTCATTTACTGATGATCCAAAGAGTTGCAGAAAGAACGACTGACCTTCAAGTGAATACTTCAGATCCGTTATCCTGTCTCTGCTCACTACAAATGGACCAATCGCATTCTTGTCGATTACAGCCTTTTCGATCATATCTCGTATTACGCCCGCGTCATCAGGTCCTGCATAGTCATCCGGATCGAGCATGATGACACGGCTTCCACTCTTGATGATCCCGGCCTTCTCTGTTGCTATTTCTCTGATAGAGTTACCAAGGCGGTCCATATGATCATAACCGATAGCCGTAATAACACAAACCAAAGGACTTCGTACAACATTGGTCGAATCAAGACGCCCGCCAAGTCCGGTCTCAAGAACTATATATTCACAAGACATCTTTTCAAAATAAAGAAAAGCTGCAGCAGTAACGATTTCAAACTCCGTCGGGTGCTCATATCCTTCTTCAAGCATCAGTACGACAGCATCTTTAACTTCTGTGATACATGCGGCCAGTTCACTCTCCCCGATCTCTCCGAACGACTCATCAACAGAAAATTTTCTGACATCTTCAGCAGATCCAAGTACTCTTATCCGCTCTGAAAACCTGTGGATATATGGCGAAGTATATATACCGGTGCGAAATCCGCTGCAAGCAAGAATATTTCCTGTCATTGTTGTAACAGAACCTTTTCCGTTCGTGCCTGCTATGTGGATACACGGAGTATCCATAGCCGGCTCTCCAAGGATACTCATAAGTCCGGACATTCTTTCGAGACCAAGCTTGCTTCCGAATTTCATACTGCTATCAAGAAACGCTCTGGCTTCGGAATAATTCACTGCGGTTCCCCGCTTTCCTGCTCAACTGTTTTCTTAAACACAAATATCTTGCTTGCAATATAGTTTGCCACAAGAACTAAAAGCATAGAAATTATCTTGAACCAGGATATGCTGAATACTATAAGATCCAGCCGGGAGTCAAATTCCATTACATCGTAGAGAAGGTATATCGCTCCATATTCAAAGATCAGAGACACAAATATTCTTGCCCCGAAAAATTTAAGCATTTCAAACCAGAAGTTCCCGTCAGATTCAAACACAAATGACCTGTTCGTTACATAGGCAAAAAGTATCGCAAGGACTATCGCGGGCAGATTCGAAAGATACCAGTTGCTCTGTCCAAGTATCGATTCAAGGATAGTATAGACGACCAGATTCACCAGCGTCGTAAGAACACCAAAGAAAACATATGAGACCGGCTCATATTTGCTTGACAATAAACTGCAGATCTTGTTGTCGCCATGGCCATCCAGCCAGGAAATGATTTTAGTCCTGTTTCTCATTTATTCCGTTACTTTCAGCTTTATATCTTCAGTCTATACGCCTGATCTTTACAATTTTATCACGATTCCGGGCTTTATCAATAGCAAGCCAGATCGTTGAACCAATCGAAGCTGCAGATATAACAGCTAAAATGATCGTTGCTGTTTTCCATGGTCCCTGATCTTCACGTACATCCTCCGGCTCTGATACCGGTGTAGGCTCGGGTGTTATCACCTCTGAAACCTCACTTGCGACAGAAGAAGTGTCTTCTGACGATTCCTCGGAGATCTCTTCAGTTGGTGTCGGATCTTCAGGAGTCGGAGTCGGCGGACTTGCACGATTTACGGTGATCGTATACTTTCTTTGAAAATCAGGATCTTCGGCAGTAACAGTTATCGTAACCGTGTTGGCTCCGAAATTGAGCGAAGACCCTCCGCTGATTTTAAGATTTGATTTCGACGCTTCTGCAGCTGTATCAAAGGTGATCGAATCCTTATCTTCAGTGACATCGATACTATACTTGGTGACTGTTTTCGAAAACACAGGCTCAAGAGTTCCCAGGCTCGGGACCAGTTTGGACAGGTACGTATTAGTATTAAGTTTTGGTCCGATTTCGGCGGATTTGGGGGAAGGGTATTCAGGATATATACCTTCTGGTTCAACATCATAATTTGACGGAGTTAGAGCGTAAAAAGCATCATTTATTGTAAAAATGGCTTTAGACCCTATAACTGCATTTTCTTTCACAATGAAGCTAAATGTTATGATAGGAGAGTTTTCTGAAATATTTATCTTCGATGATTGTCCAACACCTGTACTGTAACCAGAAACATTGATTTCGCTACCCACTTCACTTGTACCAATAACGAAATCAGTCGATGGCACCTTTACGGAGCGAGTAAACTTCGGAAATTTATCATCATTATTTACTACACTAAGCTGTTTCGGATCAAATCCAATTGAAAAGTTAAAATTAGTTATGCTCTGACTAATATTTGGTTTAATATAGAGAGTGAGTTCAACAGTTTTTCCAATGTTTAAGACACTTCTATTTAAAACAATTGAAACACTACCACTTGATCCTTCTGCGTAAGCTGAAAAGATAAACGTATTAATAACAATATTAATTACAACTAAAAATATGATTACAGCTTTTTTCATCTAGTATACTTCCTTTAAATCATCAATTTGTCTGTTCAATAGCCTTAAGTTTCAGTATATGAAGTTGCAATATAGTTAAGTCACTTGAGTTTACTTTTCCGTCTTTGTTTACATCAGCTGCTAAAAGAAACTCTCCTTCAAGTTTTCGCAATTTCAAAATCGAGTACATAATCAATGAGAGATCACTTGAGTTTAACTTTCCGTCACCATTTATATCACCGTAAATCAAAACATTGTATTCTTTTATAACTTCTCTTTCAAAGAAAAACTTTACTCTGCTTCCTGTTCCGATAAACGTATTTTTTTCAATTTTATCACCATTCTTATTAAAAACTTCAACAGTACCCTCATCGAATGTTAATGCTGTTTCCAAATATCCGACAGTCGCACCTATTGATAAATCTATCCCTTTTATCACTCCATCGCTTAATACCAAGCTATTGCTCTCTAATTGAGGAATAACTCTATTTATTGATAATCTGTATTCTCGCATTTTGCCATTTTCTGATGTTACTTTTATTGAAAATTCATTAATTCCTGGTTTAAGATCAACGATTCCGGCACCTTCAACTGTAGCATTTTCACTTCGTGCAATTGCATTTATTCTCGCAGTTTTAAAATCATATCTCACTTCAGCTTTATACACGTTTGTATCTGTTGTTTTAAAAATTCTGTCAAGAGATATTCCATCCACCGAAAGTTCATTTAAATAATTATCCGCAGATTTTTCTGGTAGCATTCTTGTTACGGTAATGGTGTAATCGACGATTTCACCGTTTGGAGGCAGACAGGATATTTTTACAAGGTTTTCTCCGTACTCAAGACTTACTTCACCTGTTCCCCAAATTTGAGATCTGCTATCGAATCCTTCAGCAGCAATGCTTATAGTTTCATAATCGGCAGGAACTGAAACCTTATACCCTGCTTTAATACTTGAATCAAATACTGGGAAAAGTGAATGACCTGCTACTTCAATTGATTCCAGCAGTTTTGCCTTTTCCGGAAGAGGTATGTTGTGTTCAGGCATATTCAGATAGATAGGTATTCTAAAAACAAAGTCATTATGCAAATCACCCAATACCTTATATGTGGAATAATTCTTGCTTGATTCATGAATTGGTGCTCGAATGTTTTGCATGTATTGATGAGTATATAAGGTTCCAATCAAGTCAAATTTCTGGAGATATGGTGTATTCTGACCAATATTTACATATTCGTTTCCTATAAATTTTGCGCCGCCAACTATCGCTTTTAATTCTGTATCCCAAGGTAATCCATACTTATTCTTATCTTCCTCTGATTTTGGTGTACTCTCTTTTGACTTTAATGGATCATTTTCATTGACCGAATTGAATGGCATAAGGACATTCTTATCTTTAAAGTAATCATTAAACAGATATCTCCCATTTCGTTCATTACCTTTAGCATAATCTAAGCCTCTAATATAGAGCAGTGTTATGTTGGTACTTGATGCTGTTCCAATATTATAAAAATTGTAAAATCCTTTATACCTTTTATCCTCAACTAGAGCCGTCTCATCAGTCGAACTCACTTCAAAAATGAAATTGCCTGTGGCTATAGGAGATAAACCATTAGGGCTCCAAACTGTTACTTCTTTAAGTGAACGTGCAACCAAATGATAAGGATTGATTCCAGTTTGAATACCAGCTTCAAAAAACATGCTTTCTTTCCCAATCAATCCTGAATTGCCTATAATATATTTGATTCCTTCTGTTGAATGAATATTTTTATTATAATACAACTTTTCAAACATGAATATGTTTGCAGGATTAAGGAAATTTCTTGGATCGATGTAGTACTCCACAGCAGCTCTTGATGCTCTAACAAAACTTGAACTATCTTCAATAATATCATTTAACTTATATTCAGGGGCAACACTTTTCTCAATCAAGCTGTTTGTCCCCTTATCCTGATTATCTATCACATCGTTCCACTTCAACCCTGTCTCAAAAGGTTCAAAGACCCATTCCGGATACATACTGTGGAGAGTCATCAGTTGTTCTCTGTAACTTTCCGGAAAATTTTCAAGAGCCAGAAGAAAAGCATTGTGGGAAGCATCCGAGATCTTTCTGATACGGAATTTGTATCCATTAATTCTGCTATTGTCAGATGCAAGGCAAACTACCTCTATAACCGTTTCCCCGGTAGAAAGCGGTATAGAATTTAATAAGCTTGAATAGGCATTTCCATTGACACTGACAGATAACTTATTCTCTTTTTTCAATCTTGCTATCATATCAATACTGAAAATCTCGACACTTTCAGGGACGTAAAGATCATACTCATTTTTCATTGTACTGAATTTCTCAAACAGCATACCTTCAGCGGAAAAAGAGATATCAAGAATCGAATTGACGGATACAAGCGCGGATATTATATATCCCTCGTAGACCTTTCCGTCAGGCGCAGTATACCTTGTTAAATACCATATATCTGTGTAATACTCTTCACGGAGTTGTCCTTTGACTGAACCAAGCACATCGACTTTTGCCGCAAGCGGGACAGAAATGACAGTAGGAAGGTCCGTAGACGGTGTACTGCGCATGTTGCAGCTCGTATTCACATTTGTGATCTCAGCATATGATCTTCTGCTGATATATATATCCGTTTTAATTAAAACAACTTCACCATCAACGGCAGACAAAGAATGTGTTCCTTCCGCAT
>Ga0265294_10001122_pt1 | contig 36318 bp, 27 predicted proteins | sample MunlanPumphouse3_FD_192504 | JGI IMG/M metagenome (GOLD analysis project Ga0265294, IMG submission 192504) | Groundwater microbial communities from a municipal landfill in Southern Ontario, Canada - Pumphouse #3 | ecosystem: Environmental > Aquatic > Deep subsurface > Groundwater | place...
CTATTTCAAACCAAACACTTATTGCCGACACCATTTCAAATTCAAGCAGAGATTTCTTCCTTTCCAAACAAGAATTAGTTAATATTGAGAATTCAGGGAGACTGTGGGTTGGAAAGCAATACTCTTCAAATAAAACAGAAGAATATCCTTTGGACTTAAGAAACGCATTAGTTGATCAAAACAATAACTTATTAAAGCCAGCTAATATTGAATATAAGTTTGTAGCTCAAAGTGCAACAAATACAACATTCTTGATAAACTATAATAATACAGATATTGACACAATGATATTTCCTGGGAAACAATCAGAGACAGGAGTTGATGTTAATGATAAGATATATAGGAAAAACCTAATCAGCATTAAGCCAGCAAATAAAACATCCATAACTTTTAGTGGAGGACCAACATCTAAAGGTTGGTTGGATTATATTTTAGTTAACTATGATAAGAAACTAAAATATAATTATCCTTCGGTTTTAAAATATTCCACAACAGAATTCTTAGGGCTAAATCTAAATGTTGAGAATATAATTTCAAACGTAACAAATGAAAATGTTCTATTTTGGGATGTTAGCAATTGGACTAACCCTACTCAGATAACTGGAATATATAATTCAACTGATAAAACTTATACGGTAAAATTAAATTCTGATTCAATAAAGAATATTGTTGTCTTCCACACCAATTCCAATTTCAATACCATTAAACCAATTGGTAAAATAGAAAACCAGAACCTACACGCAACAGAAGCTGTAGATTATGTGATTATTACCCATCCACTATTTATTGAAGAGGCTAATCGTTTAGCTCTTTTACATAAGGAACACAATAACATATCAACTAAGGTTGTAACTACCGAACAAATTTATAATGAATTTTCATCAGGGACACCAGACTACTTAGCTTATAAGGAATTTATGAGGATGCTATTTAATAAATACTCTCCTCAAGGAAAGAGACCTCAAAATGTACTTCTTTTTGGAGATGGAACATTTGACAATAAAAACATCTTAAAATACAATAATAACTTTATTTTAACATATCAACTGGATAACAAAATACATAAATTCTCAACTCCATGTGACGACTATATAACATACCTTTCTCCAAATGCACAAGGGATTGAAGATGTTAGTCAAAGAGATTCAATGATGATTGGAGTAGGGAGACTTCCTGTAAACAACCTTTCTCAAGCAAAAGTCTTAGTTGATAAATCTCAGAGATACTTATTGAAAGAAGATATAATTAATAATCAAAGCATAACAGATTGGAGAAATACGTCTATTCTAACAGCTGATGATGTTGATAACGGCGGGGACAAAGACTTTGTTCTTTTTGCAGAAAACATCTACGAACAAACAAAGCTTTACCAACCCCAAATCAATGCAGTAAAAATTTATTCTGATGCTTATAAACAATATGCCTCTTCATCAGGAAACACATACCCAGAAGCTTCAAAAGCAATTAATCACCAAATGAAAAAAGGTTGTTTGATATTTAACTATGTTGGACACGGTTCTGAGGACCACCTATCAAGTGAAAGGTTAATTACTATTTCAGATATGACAAGTTGGAAAAACTACCACTCAATGCCCCTAATGATTACTTCAACCTGCGAATTTGCTCGTTTTGATTTAGTTGATAAACCTTCAGCTGCAGAAAACACATTATATAATGGGAATGGGGGAATGATTGCTTTAATATCGGCAGCAAGACCAATATATGCAAACGACTCAATGAATAAAAGATTTCATAAGTATGTACTTGAAAGACTTCCAGACAATCAAACAAGAACATTTGGAGAGGCTTTCTCTGCAACAAAAAACGATAATGGATCAGCAATGGGTTATGATGCAAGAAGTGTTTTGTTGTTAGGCGACCCTGCTCTTAGAATAAGTATTGCAAAATATAATGTTGCTACCTTAAAAATAAATGGAATTGATCCAGAACTTGAAACCGATACCATTAAAGCACTATCAAATGTTACTATTGAAGGAAGAATAGAGGATTGGGACAAGAACTTAATTGAGGACTTTAATGGATATGTTCAAATAACATTATTCGACAAATCATCCAAATACTTTACCTTAGACAATGAAAACAATGGTGCAAAAATTGAATTTGAACAACAAAAAGATATGCTTCATAAAGGTAAAGCTAAGGTTGAAAATGGATTATTTACACATAGCTTCATCGTTCCAAAAGGAATAGCATATAATTACGGCTACGGCAAACTAAGCTACTATGCATATAGCGATAGCAGTGACGCAAGTGGTTATTGTAATAGTTTTGTTGTTGGAGGAATGGACACAACTGTTATTCATGAAGAGACAAGACCAATAATTAGATTATTTATTGGAGATAGTAATTTCCGCTCAGGAGGAATAACTAATGAAAACCCTGAACTATATGCAATCATTTCAGATAAAATTCCAATAAATAATGTTGGTAGTGGATTAGGACACGACATAACCGCAACGTTAGATAATGCAGCAAATACATTTAATCTAAACGATTATTTTGTCCAATCCGACACCGATCCTAATAAAGGATATATTCAATTCCCTTTCAACAAACTTAATGAGGGTGAACACACACTAACTTTAAAGGCATGGAATATTCTTGATAGCTCTCAAAGTGCAACAATAACCTTTAATGTTATTTCAAAGAACAAAGAAACCTATTCTAACCTCAAAAACTATCCTAACCCATTCTCACACAAAACTAATTTCTATTTAGAGCATAATCAAAATGATGAGATTACAAGTGCAGAGATACATATTTTCAACACTACAGGAATGAGAGTTAAGACAATAAAGATTAATAACCCATCACAGGGCTATACCATTGGCCCAATTGAGTGGGATGGAACAAGTGATGGAGGACAGAAACTTCAAGCAGGTATATATATTTACAGGATGCTAATTAATAAAGAAAACTCAAAAGAATATTCTAAATCTCAGAAATTAGTAATTTTTTAAAACCTAAATTATAATATTCACTATTTATTATCGTTTAATTGAATTAAATCAGGAAACAAAAGAAATGGAAAGAACAAAAGGCAGGCAAATATCTTATTGGATTTTTATTACTCTATTTTTTATTGGAGTAAAAACTACAGAAGCTCAATACACTCTAAAGGCTGGAATAGACAATCCTAGCGGAGTACTAAGTCAAAAAATTGAAGAAGGAGCAAGAGTTATTAGCACAGGTGTACCTGTATTATTAATTTCTCCAGACTCTCGTTCAGGAGCAATGGGAGATGTTGGTGTGGCTTCAACACCTGACATTAATTCAATCTATTGGAATGCTGCCAAGCTTGCTTTTATTGAAAAACAATCTGGAATTTCATTCACCTATACCCCATGGCTAAGAAACTTAGTTGGAGATATAGGACTTTCATATCTTAGTGGATTTTACAAACTTAATGATAGAAGTGCAATCGGAGCCTCACTTACTTATTTCTCATTAGGAGGCATCGATTTCTATGATGCAAACGGAGAATCAAAAGGGAATTTCGAGCCTAATGAAGTTGCGTTCGATATGGCTTATGCAATGAAGCTTTCAGATAAATTTTCAGCATCGGTTACTGGTCGCTATATTCGTTCCGATTTAACCCAAGGACAAAACTCTGGAACTGCAACAACACAAGCTGCAAACGCTTTTGGTGCAGATTTAGGACTATATTTTCAAGACGATATAAAGAGTGCAGAATTTAAATCATCTTATGCAATAGGTCTTCAGATAGCAAATCTTGGTTCAAAGATATCTTATTCAGAAGCAATTGAGAAAGAATTTCAACCAGCAAACATAAAACTTGGTGGAAGATATACAATGGACTTCAACGAGTTCAATACCCTTTCCTTTATGCTGGATTTCAATAAACTATTAGTTCCTACTCCAGCCATTTTTGACTCAACTGGAAGAATTGTTTCTGGAATAGATAATAATGTTGGCGTACTTCAAGGAGCAATACAATCATTCTATGACGCTCCAAATGGTTTTAAGGAAGAAATGCAAGAAATCAATATATCTTTTGGGGCAGAATGGACTTATAGTGAGTTCTTTGTTCTAAGAGGAGGATATTTCTACGAAAATGCAAAGAAAGGTGGACGTAAGTATATTACTTTTGGAGGAGGATTTAAGTATAATGTTATGCAATTAGATATTGCTTATCTTGTTCCAACAGTATCAAATAATCACCCCCTAAAAAACACCCTAAGAATATCTCTTTCATTTGATTTCTAATATCTAAAACTATGAAACTTAAAGTAGGAATAGGATACGATGTCCACAAGCTGCAAGAGGGTCTTCCTTTTTGTATTGGAGGCATTGTGATTGAATCAAATGTTGGAACACTAGGACATTCCGATGGTGATGTTCTTATTCACGCTATAATCGACTGCCTGCTTGGCGCTTCAAACCTTAGGGATATAGGTTTTCAATACCCTGACACTAACAAAGAGTATAAAGGAATCGATAGTAAGATACTGCTCAAAGATACTGTTGCAAAAATCAAAGAAAAAGGCTATAAAATTGAAAATATAGACACAGTAATATGTCTTCAAAGCCCAAAAATAGGCAAGTATATTCCACTTATGCAGGAAACCCTTGCTAAGATTTTAGAGATAGAAACAGAGGATATAACAATTAAGGCAACCACAACTGAAAAGCTTGGATTTGTTGGAAGAGAAGAAGGTGTTGCCTCTCACTCAGTTTGTCTTATTTCAAAGGTATAAAGTCCCCATAAAACCAAACGCAGAGTTAGAAAACTAAAACGCTGTTTCAAGAAATTAATACGCCGTTTCAGTAAAATGAATCAAAGAAAGAATTTATTGAATCTTTGAATCATAAAATCGATATAGTAAGCTAAAATAATTTGTTTTCTTTCAGAATATCTTGAAGACTTAGGTAGCAATTCTCTATCACATTGTCAATTTCATCTTCCCCAATCCAAACTGCTTTTTCAATACCTTCTTCTTTTTGAGGCGTAAGGTCAAAAGATTCTGTCCTCATATAATACCAATGAGTCTCCTTAATTTCACTCCTACCATTCAAATAATAGGTATGATATGTTATTCCTATTTTCTCTCCCAAAACAAGGTCTTTTAAACCACACTCTTCCTCCACTTCTCTGGTTGCAGTCTGCTCAATATTTTCATAATTCTCTTTGTGTCCCTTAGGCAAATCCCACCTCTTGTTTCGATAGATAAATAATAATTCATCTTTTGGGTTTCTAACTAAGCCACCCGCAGCCTGAACAAAGACATATCTTTTTATACATTCAATAAAGACTCTTGAAAGATCTAAATCACTAACATGAAGAATAATGTCTTTCTTGCTCGGAACCTCTTTTAGAAATTCATAGAAAGGAAGAGTATTAAAGTTTTCCCTATTGCATTTGATAATATCTTTACCCTCAACATTTAAGATTTCTATTGGTTGATTTGTTATACAAACGCTATGATATTTGGTGAATATTTTATATTTTTGCATCATGAAAATTAATAATGATACGGCCAATCAAGCCGCTCGATTTCTTTTGCAAATTAAAGCAATTAAATTGAATAATGAAAATCCTTTTACTTGGGCATCAGGTAGAAAGTCTCCAATTTATTGTGACAATCGCGTAACTCTCTCTTATCCAGAAATAAGGACTTTTCTCCGCCAACAATTTGTGTCAATCATCAATGAACGATTTGCAGAAGCAGACGTTATTGCAGGAGTTGCAACAGGTGGAATTGCATTAGGAGTTTTGGTGGCTCAAGATCTTGGGAAACCTTTCATTTATATTCGTCCAGAAGAAAAGAAACACGGACTTACCAATAAGATTGAGGGCGTTGTTAAGGAAGGACAGTCTGTTTTAGTTATTGAAGACTTGATTTCAACAGGCAAGAGTAGTCTTTTGGCTGTTGATGCGCTAAGAGAAGCTGGTTGTATTGTTAAGGGAATGGCTGCAATATTTACTTATGGATTAGATATTGCCGAAAAGGCATTTGAGGACAAAGAAGTTCCTTTATACACAATAACAGATTACGACACATTAATTGAAACTGCAAAAGAAGAATCCTATATCAAGGAAGAAGAAATAGCTTCACTAAGCAAGTGGAGAATGAATCCTGAAAGATGGTCAGAAGAGAGATTGAATCAATAAGATAAAAAATTCAAATAACCTTTAAGGCGTTATCTCAAACTAACGCCTTTTTTTATATAATCACTATGACAAAAGTAGAAAGTAAGACCGTTGAAATAGACTCTAAGGCAGAAAAGATATTTGACTTCCTAACTGACTTCACTAATTTCTCACTCCTCTTGCCAGATAAGGTTGAAAACTGGAAGGCAACAAAGGAGAAATGCTCTTTTACAATTAAGGGCTTGACCGATTTTGGAATGAAGATTTCAGCAACAACTCCCTACACTTCCATTCTAATAACTAATGATGAGGATGTTAAAATGCCGATTAAATTTACTTTCAATTGGATTTTTTCTCCCCTAACAGATAATAAAACAAAGGTTACTGCTGTTTTCAACTTAGATGTGAACCCAATGATTGCAATGATGGCAAAAACCCCACTAAAGAACTTCATTGATGTTTTGGTTGATAAATTAAAAGAAAAAATAGAAACAGATATTTAATGATTAAACGCTTTGCTACATTAATCCTAATAGTTATACTTTCTCAAGGAGTTTTTGCACAAGAGAAAAACCTTTTAGATTATGACCCTTGTAGCGAAACCGTTAATAAGAAATCCCTAAAACAATTCGATAAAGCATATAAGTTATATCTGAAAGGAGAATTTAGTGCCTCTTCAGATATCTTACGTGAACTAATAATTTCTGAACCCGAATTTGCATCCCCCTATTTCATTGTTGGACTTATTGGAGTAAGCAAGTCAAACCCTGCAACCATAGAGAAGTTCTTCCCTAAAGTTTTGGAGGCTTGTTCAGACTATTCAAACCCACTGCTTTTCTACTACCTTGGACTAATTGATTATACTTACGAAAGGTTCGATTCCTGCTTAAAATACTTCAAAACATTTAAACAACTGGCAACTGAAAGTCAAGACGTAGATTATGACAACCTCTTAATGGAAGCCGAAAACTATATTGAATGGTCTGAATTTATAACAGAAACTAAATCAAACCCAGTTGACTTCCGACCAAAGAAGATAAATAATATCTCAACAAATGAAGACGAATACCTACCTTTTATTTCCTTAGACAGAGAAAAGATATTCTTCACCAGAAAGCAGTATGTAAAGAAAGATAACGAGCCAACCTTCTACGAACAAGATGCAGGAGAGATGAAAGAACTCTTTTGCATGGCATCAATTCAAGAAAACGGACTCTACGACAAAGGATTTCCTCTTCCAGAGCCTTTTAACGAGATGTATAATGAGGGAGGTGCAACATTGACAGCAGACAATAGAGACCTCTACTACACAGTCTGCATGCCCAAAGACGATTATCTAAACTGCGATATCTACCATTCGAAATGGTTAGGCGAATATTGGAGTGATGTAAAGAACTTAGGAAACAATATAAACACCTTAGGCACATGGGAATCGCAACCTTGCATATCGCCAGATGGGAAAACCATATATTTTGTTTCAAACAGAGGAGGCGGATATGGAGGATTAGATATCTGGTATTCGAGAAAACAAAGAGATGGTTCATGGTCAAGAGCAGTAAATGCAGGACCAAGGATAAACACCCCACTAAACGAAAAAGCACCCTTTGTTCACCCAGACGGCATCAGCTTTTATTTTAGCTCAACAGGTTGGAGGGGAATGGGAGGCTATGATTTGTTTTACATAAGATTGGATGACAAGAAAATGAAAAAGCCAATCAATCTTGGCTACCCAATCAATACAGAGGCGGATGAGGTTGGAGTTTATGTGACATTAGACAATAAGACAGCCTACTTTGCATCAAATAATATTAAGGGGGAACCTAACTGGAATATCTACGAGTTTGAACTTGACCAGAGGTATAGACCACTTAATACAAAGCTATTAAAGGGAAACATTTTAGACCATTCAAATGACGGAATTGGAGCAGAGCTTGAGCTAACAAGGATTTCAGACAAGACACAAACAAGCTATGAGATTGACCCAATAACAGGGAACTTTGCAGTGGTTGTTTTGGATGATGAATCCTATATGCTAAAAGCCAAAAAAGAAGGATTTGCCTTTGAATCAAAGCTTCTGACAAAAGCAATAATAGAAAAAGCAAATCCAATAGAGATGGAGATAAAGGAACTCAAAGTAGGAGAAAGCTATGTTATTAAAGATATACTTTTTGCAAGTAATTCCTATGAAATAACAAAAGAAAGCCAACAAGTAATTGACGCCTTCATCGACTACCTTAACCAGTACCCCAAAATCCGTTGCACAATTGAAGGACATACCGACAACATTGGAAAGGAAGAAGACAATCAAACCCTATCTGAAAACAGAGCAAAATCCGTTGCAGACTATATCATTAAAAGCCGAATAAGAGAAGACCGTATCAAACACCAAGGCTTCGGATCCCAAGAGCCCGTTTCCGACAACACAACCGAAGAGTCCCGAAGCAAAAACCGTAGAACAGTCTTCAAAATAGATTCAATGTAGTTTATAACAGAAAAGACTTACATCTTATAATGCTATCTTAAATGCAATAAAAGGTTTTATTGAATTAATTCTATTTTCCTTAGGTAGTTGAGAAGGAATGCCATCAATTATAGCATCGTTACCCTTAAAATTATATACTTGACAATCTACTCCAAAACCTATTTGAACGTTCTTATCTACAGAAAAGAAAACACTTGATTTAAACTTTGCCGCTAATCCATTCTTTTTATAAGAATAGTTTTGATTTAATACAGAAAATGTATTATTGTATTGTCCCCAACCAGCACCAATGCTAAAATCTAAGGTAGTAATTTTTGATAATTCAAGCATAAAACCACCTGTAAAGAATGCGGACATAAGGTTTATTCTTTCATTTACTAAAGGAATTTCACTTTGATTCAAATTAAGACCTAAGAAACCACTTGTTCTAAGGCTTTCCATATCTGAATTATTATAAACAACGTACATCCCATTAATTCCAACATTATTACTGCTGTATAATATTTGCTGTGGGTTGTTACTTATAACGCTTAATTCTGATGCATGGAATATATCAATCCCATACTCCACACCCAAGTCAATTCTCCATAATGGAGAATGTTCGAATAGACCATTATTATATTTTTGCGAATACCCATAAGACGTGCTAAAACACAATACCAATAATAATGCAAATTTTGAAACTGCTCTCATATTAATTTATTTATTTGTTAATAAAATTGTATTATCCTTACTATAAATTCATTCTATGCGTAGTCAAAAATACTTTCTCTGTCTAGTAAACTTAATAAAGAACTGCATAAACAATATATTATTGCCTAAAACAAGAATAAGATTTCCCCCTATTTCAGTAAATAAAACAATTGATGACAATTCAGATAGATAATCTCAAACAAAGAACCCACATAAATAAACATCCAAAACACCAAAGCAACCATTAATTTTATAGGCGTAAAGTCAAATCTGGACGATAGGAAAGAGGTGTAAAGCACATTTAGTCATAACAAGAAACTTGTAAACCTTAGTTAGGACTTGTCAAATCCTTGTAAAATTCTTTTGTTTCTTTGATTTCAAGAGCGTCCCTTGGCAACATAGCGATTCTCCCTTGGCAAGGGAGAGGTCTTATGTTGCCAACAGAGAGGTCTTCCCTTGGCAAGGGAGTTTTAGTATGTTGGCAAGGGAGAGGCATAAAGTGCTTATTATAAATTATTATTATGCTGTAAAAAACTTTCGTTACTTGATATCCTTAATTGATTTGCAAAAAAAAGAGAGTGGATTACCACTCTCTTTCTCTTTACTGATTATAAGTAAAGAATTACATCTTAATTATCTTCTCTACTCTGCTTGTTGTTTGGTTTTCTAGTTTGATATAGTATATGCCTTTTGGCTGATTTGTTAGGTCAATTATGGTATTAATTGAATTGTTAGTTGGTTTGATTCGTTCTTTTTTGATTATTCTGCCTTGTATATCAATTATTGTTAGTCTTGTTTGGGTGTTTATGCCTGAAATTTGAAGTTTGGATTGATTATTTGTTGGGTTTGGATATAGGGAAACATTGATTTGATTTTCATATTCTCTAACTAAACCTGCTTCAAGCATTATAAAAGTTATGTTTTCTCCATATTCTTTTCCTTGTTCTGATTCAATAAAGGTTCTAAAGGTATAGTAGGTATTTAGTGATAGGTCTGTTATTATTGTTTCTAAGGTGTCGCTTGTTCCAATGTTTAATACTGTTATAAAGTCTTGGTCATTTCTTTTTTTGCATTCAAATCCTCTTGAAACTAAGTTGTGCGTGCCTATATTTGCATAGCCATAGAGTTTAGCGGATGTGTTTGAGACAAAAGAAACTGAATCGGTTGAGACTTCTACTTGCTTATGAACTGTTGTGAAACTAAGTATTTCTCCAAAATATAGGTTAGTATCTTTGGCCATATAAGCCTTGAATTCGTAGTTTGTATTAGGGGTAAGTCCTGTTAGGGTTGTTGAAATAGTGTTGTTTCCTACATAATTACCAATTATAGAACTCCATGTATTTATTGTTAGTGAATCCAAATCGGTTTCTCTATAATAAAACCCTATTGAGTCAAATGTAACTCCGGTTTCTATGATTAATCCATTTAATTTAGCTGTTGTTTCTGTGATATTACTGACTTCTTTTGTCATAATATGAGCTGTATATTGCCATGAAAGAATAGGAAAACCATTATTACGCATTAGGAAATCTGTTTTAAATTTTGCTGGCATTAATCCTAAATTTATTTCGGTAAGAAACAAAGAGTCTTTCATTTGCACTATAGTTCTTGGATGTCCACCTTCATTTCCTAATGAAAAGTAGCTTTGTACGGCATCGTCTCTCATATAAATAGAACCATTTGTTCCCCAAGTTGTGTGAGCGTATCCACAAACAAAAGTATTGCCTGTAACTTTTCCTATAGAGTAGTTGTTTTTTGATGTTGCATAAAAGAAAGATCCAACAAATCCTCCAACATAAGATATACCATAAACATTAGAAGATGAATAGCAACCCTCTATAGATCCTCTTTCACAAAAGCCACATAATCCGCCAACCATAGTATTTCCGCCTATTAGTCCTGAGGAATAAGAATTCTGAATTGATCCGTAGTAAACCTTTCCGCAAATAATACCTACGTTTTCATACCCCCTCACTCTTGCATCAACAACTCCAATATCTTTTATTAAAGATAAGGAACCTAATAGTCCAAATAATCCTACATTACTATTATTACTAGAATTTGAATCTTTCAATATTTGTAGATTGCTTATGATTTTTCCATTCCCATCAAATGTTCCATTAAATAGATTTGATCCCGAATTTCCAGTCCCTGTTGAGTTCCATCCTCCAATTGGAGTGAAGTTATTGAAACCTGTTAAATCGAGATTATTCATCAAAAGAAAGAAAGTCCCTACGTAGGTATTCCCTGTTCTAACATTATTTGACAATGTTCTTAGCCCTGTTGTGTCAGTGATTTGATAAGGATTAGTTATCGTTCCTGTTCCTGTCCACTGTGCAAATGAAGTTTGCGACAATAGGATAAAGAAACCTAAAAGTACAATGTGTAATAATCGTTTCATAAATTTAAAAATTATAATTATTGAATTGCTCTTTTATAGAGCCTTTATTTCTTCTTTTATTTTAGTCCAACGCTCAGAGTCCATCTTTGCTCCGTAAACTTCGACAACGTTACCAGCTAAAATGCTACCCATCTTTCCGCAATGCTCTAAGTCTTTGTCAAGGCATAGTCCTGCAAGAAATCCTGCTGCATACATATCGCCTGCTCCTGTGGTATCAACTTTTGCACGTTTTGAAGATGATATTATAAACTCCTTTTCTTTGGACTTAATCAATGAGCCCTTCTCACCTATCTTAACAATTGCTATTTCGCAGTATTCTGAAATTGTTATTAGTGCTGATAGGGGTTCTTGTTGTGTGAATGACTTTGCTTCTTCTTCGTTTGCAAATATTATATCTACATTCTTCAATATATCTTTTAGGAATTGGAGATTATCCTCAACAACATTATAGCTTGCAAAGTCAATAGATACTTTCAAGCCTTCTTGTTTGGCAAGCTCTATTGCTCTTTTTATTAATGCGTTATTTACTATTAGGTAGCCCTCGATGTGAAAGTAATCGTAGCCCTCAAATAATTCTTTTCTTAATAGGTCAGCACTAAGTTCAATTGCTGCTCCAAGATAGGTTGCAAAGGTTCTTTCTCCATCTTTTGAGATAAGTGCTATTGCTCTTCCGGTTGGTGTGGTCTTGCTTTTAAAGAACTTTGGCTCTATTGAGTTATCTAACATGTCTTTTGCATAAAACTCTCCTAATTCATCCTCTCCTACCATTCCAATATAGCCTGAATCTATTCCAAGGTTTGCTATTCCATTTGCAGTGTTTGCTGCTGAGCCTCCAGTTTGAAGGGTTGAGGGAAGATTAGAGGTTGATTCTTGAATTGATTTTAAGAGTTCTTGATCTACTAATTGCATGCTTGCTTTTGGAAGGTTTAGTTTTTCAAGTGTAGTATCTGATTCTAATTGGGTGATTATATCTACTAAGGCATTACCTAAGCAAAGTACTTTTTTTGACATCTTGTATTTGATTTTTGATTTTTAATAAGACAAAATTACAATTAATTTCTGAGTCCTATCTATTCTTTCCTATTATTTACTCTTTAAAACAAAAAAAGTCGCCTCTATTTCTAAAGGCGACTTATCTAACATTTGTTATTTAGTTTGTAAGAACTTCTTTTTTATCCAAGATAAGACTTTAGGATTTCCTTACGAGCTGGTTTTTGCAGTCTTTTGATTGCTTTTTCTTTAATCTGACGCACTCTTTCACGAGTTAGGTCAAATTGCTCGCCAATCTCATCTAAGGTCATTGGTGGGTATCCCTCTAAGCCGAAGAACATTTTTAGGATGTCTGCTTCTTTAGGTGTTAGGGTTGAAATAGCTCTATTGATTTCTATTCTTAAACTTTCGTATAAAAGGTCTGCCTCTGGAGTTGTTGTTTCCTCACTTCTCATAAAGTCATACATGGTATTGTCTTCATCGCTTGCAAGTGGTGCATCCATCGATAGGTGTTTTCCACTATGGCGAAGACTTTCTCTAACCTCTTGATCGGTTAGGTCTAATTCCAATGCTACTTCTTCTGGGTTTGGAGTCCTTTCATATTCTTGTTCTAATTTTGCATAAGCTTTGTTGATTTTGTTTAGCGATCCAATCTTGTTTAGAGGAAGACGCACAATCCTACTTTGTTCTGCAAGAGCTTGAAGTATTGATTGACGAATCCACCAAACTGCATAGGAAATGAATTTAAATCCTCTGGTTTCGTCAAATCGCTGTGCTGCCTTAATAAGTCCTAAGTTACCTTCGTTAATAAGGTCAGGAAGACTCATTCCTTGGTTTTGGTATTGCTTGGAAACAGAAACAACAAAACGGAGATTGGCTTTGGTTAGTTTTTCTAATGCTGATTGATCTCCTTGTTTGATTTTTTGTGCCAACAAAACCTCTTCCTCTGGTGAAATCATCTCAAGACGACCTATCTCTTGTAGGTATTTGTCAAGGGAAGTAATCTCACGATTTGTAAGCTGCTTCGTAATTTTTAACTGTCTCATTTATATATGTTTTATTAATATCTTTCTAAGGTCTCTATAATACGAATCTTAGTCTTGAGAGTTACAATAATAATTATTATTCTCAATTTCTTTCCTAACTGTTTCTGGCAGCAAATAAAGATTCGATTTTCTTTCTTTAATGTTTTTCCTAATCTGAGTTGATGAAATATCGATTTGTGGGGAGTTAATTCTATTTATGTTTCTATTTTCTGAAAATTTATCTGTTCTAATATTTGCTCTTGGATAAACCATTATCTCATATGAGCTAAGTATTTCTTTATAGTCTTTCCATTTATCAAAACATTCTAAATTGTCTTCTCCAATAATTAATATGAATTCTTTTGTTTTATATTGTGATCTTAAATTTCTTAGAGTTTTAATGGTATAGGAAGGCTTTTCCATTTCAAACTCAATATTTGATGCTTTAAAGTTTTTATTTGTCTTGATTGCAAGCTCGACTAATTTATATCGAAGATTATCATCTAATAAGTCTTTTGTGTTTTTAAGCGGGTTCAATGGAGATAAAACAAACCATATCTTGTTAATATTTGTGTTTTCAACTATATAGTTTGCAATTATTAGGTGACCTATATGTATTGGGTTGAAACTCCCAAAAAGGAGACCTATTCTTTCTTTGTTTTTCTCCATAAATAAAACTTCTAATACTTATACGAACAAAACTCAAATTAGTTATCATTATTGTATTATTAAGAAGAAATTAATGAAACCCAGTATTATTATTCCTGAAAAAGGGAATGAGCAAAATGAATCAGTGATTCCGTAAATTACTTCAGTGATTCAAAAAATCCTTTCTTTGATCCACGGAATCCTTTCTTTGATTCAATTTCGTAGATCAGCGTTTCAATAAATCCTTTCAGAGTTGAAATTTGTTTATAGAAAAAGAAGAAGCAACCAAATTGTATTGATTACTTCTTCTTCGATATTTAAAGAAAATAGATTACTATTCTGCTTTATATGCTATTGTTTCAATTTCAACAAGTACTCCCATAGGAAGTTTTTCAACTGCATAAGCTGCTCTTGCTGGAAGAATTTCGGTATAGTAGCTTGCGTAAACTTCATTCATTGCTGCAAAGTCATCCATAGAATCAAGAAGGCAGTTGCTTTTTACCACATCCTTAAAATCATAACCAGCTTCATTAAGAATGGCTTTAATATTTTCAAGAACTTGCTCTGTTTGTGCAACAATTCCTTCTGCCATCTTTCCGGTTTGACGGTTCATTGGCATTTGTCCAGAAATAAATAAAAATCCATTTCCTGTTTTAATTGCTTGGCTATATGGTCCAATTGCTTTAGGAGCTTTCTCTGTGTTAATTACTTGATTCATATTATATTTTTTTATTTATTAATAATGATGCTCTTTGTTAATTGTTTACCTTCAGATGCAATTGTTATTAGATAGTTTCCGCTTTCAAGGTTACTTAAATCTAATGTCTTATTATTAATTGTAGTTGTTTCCATTATAACAATTTGACCTAAACCATTAACTACTCTAAGCTGAACTGGATTATTATGTGAAGATGTTATTGTTATGCTTCCCTTTGATGGGTTAGGGTATATCTTCATACCTATGTTGAAGTCGATGTCTGTTAGACCTAAAGCATCTTTAACTAATATCGATCTTTGTGAAGAATACGCTGAAGGGCAATTGCCATTTTGTATTTTAACACGGTAGGTATATAATCCGTTTGAATCAATAACTTGAGTTAGATTATTTGTAGTATTTTGAATTATAGTCCAATTACCATCATCTTTCATTCTTTCCCAGTTTTTGATTGTTCCAATATGATTTTTAAGAAGAATCATACCTGTTGATGCTGATTCATTGATTGTATCTTTAGGTGAGTTAAGATTTCCTCCCCATGAGTTCATAATATTAATTAATACAATATTTGAAGTATCTTTAATATTATTGGAAAAAGTAATTCTACGATAGTAAGTGCTGTCTGATAGTGTTGATGGTTGATAGTTCATTTGGTTATTGGTTTGATTTGCATCCGTCCATTCTCCCATTCTCTCCTTTTGCTGCCATAAATAAGCAAAGGTTCCATATCCACCATTTGGAGTGCGTCCAATAAGAACCTGAGGAGTTCCTTGACCACAGAAAGATTGGTTGTCTGAAATTATATTACTTAGTATTTGTGGGAAAGTTGTTGTGAAAGTTCTTTTTGATCCATATTTTATTCCAAGGGAGGTTAAAATATAAGCTCTATAATAATAGGTTGTTTGTTCTAGAAGACCTTGTATGGTATAAGAATATGCACCTAATGATGTATCGGTTAAGGAAACTACAGAATTATTAATTGTTGGAGAAGCGGATGCATCTGATGAGTATACAAAACCTTTTTCTATCATTGTACCATCTCCAAAAGAGATTATTGAACCATTTAAATTTGCAGAATTATTGCCAAGCGAATTTGGGTTTGATGTAATAAGGTTTCCTAACCCATCAGTTGTAGTGAAATATAAAATTTGATTAGCAAGATATGTTTCTTCAGAATTTGAAACAAAAGCTCTATAGTAAATCATTGTATTTGATGGAAGGTTTGTTAGTTTGGTAGTCAATAAAGAATCCGTTGAACTTGAAATCACTTTATGTCCAGAGAGCAGATTAACGCTATCTATGTCGGTATGCCAATACATTCCTTTTTCAAATATTTGACTATTTCCATTATATACCATCAACCCGTTAACTGTTGCAGAAACTCCATTTATTGTAGAAAGATCTACTGGCTGAGTTATAACTTGTGGAAGGGTTGCAAGAAATTTGAAACTAATAGTAGAGTCATTAGTATAATTTATATGAGTTATTGGCTTATTTGATGGCGTTCCGTTCTTTAAAGTTGATTGAGGGGTGGATTCATTGGTAAAATAATCATGACCACTCAAACCTCCAAATGGTGCATAAGCAGACGAGCTTTGAGAATTGTTGCCAGTTGAAACCTCTATATAGAATCCTTTATCAGCAGGATTAATATTTATTTTATTATAAAAGAATGTAGTTGATGACTCTAACAAACGTTTGTCTCCATGATATATAATCAAACCATCGCCAGGAACAAATGCATCCCAGCTCTTTTTCATTCTATGTTCTAATAATAAATATTCATTAGAACTGAGATTTATTTGATAAGACTTCAAAGAATCTGACATTGCAGGAAGCATTCCAGTTGCAGATGTTGTTGAAAGAAGGATAGGATCTCCCCAACCTAAGATTTTTCTTTCCCAAGCATTTAAGAAAGGAGGTGTATTACTATTATTATTATAACTACCTCTATCCATTAAACACCATGAACCAGGAGTAAAAGCCGTTCCGCCAGTTAGTTCATAGTCTGTATCGTAAAGGTCCATTAGTCCTAAAGAGTGACCCATTTCGTGACACATAACACCAATGCCATCTATTTGGGTAGCTGATTTCTTTTCTGAAGAACATGAATAGGTGGTGAATCTAACACCATCCTTAAGTGTTGAATTTTGTACAGTCGATTTATGAGGCCATATTTCATCAGTATTTCCTGTTGAAGACTGTGGTCTTCCTGCAAAAATAAAATGTACATTAGAGACTCTTGCTTCACCATTTTGATATTGAGTGAAATTAACATTAGGGTCTATTGCTGTTAATGCTCCTGAAACAAATTCTTGCATGCGATCGTGGGCGTAGTAGGATGATGTATTAGGCAGCGTTATCGGCCCAACAACATCTATTTCCATATTAAGAAGACCATTAGAATTGTCTCGATAATATTCTTTTACACTTCCCGTTGCTCCATTTACATTATAACCATCTTGATTACATAAATTGTCAAAATCTGTCTGAGTGAAAGTAAAAGGTTTATCGGAAAATCCAACAAGAACTAATAACAGTTTAGCTGTTCCACTTGTTACTACTTTATGATTAATCTCCCCTGTATCAAATGAAGATAATTTATCGTTAATTTGATTGTTGCTGAAACGAAGGTCATAAGGAAGGGTTGACAAGAAAGACCTTTCCTCTGCTGATCTTTCCTCTTGGTTAGACGCAATGTATATTGAAGGGATTAAATCTCCTAACTCGTTTAGTTGTCCGTAAACTAAAACGTTTTCATTATTTCTAACTAAGGTATAGCTGTCAATAGTTGACGCCCAATTCACTTTTTCATCTCCTTTAAGTGTTAAAGTTAATGATTTACCATTTGGTTGTTTAATGGTAATTTGCTTTGGGTTTGCAGGAATCGCTAATAGGTTGATGCTTAAAACTAAGAATAGCATCAGTATTGCGATTTTTTTAATTGAATATATTTTCATAGAATGCTTTAAAATAATTATTTTCAAGTGGCAAAAGTAATAATAAAAATTGGATAGTTCACAATTATCTTCATATTTAATTTATATTAACACAAGTTCAAAGTCACTACATTACAAAATATACAAAAAAAAAGAGCCTACATTCCTGCAGGCTCTTCAATGAATTGAAATATTAAATGTTATTTGTTAATAACAAGTTTTTTAGTTTCTTTAATTCCGTTAGCGTTAATTGTGTAGAAATAAGTTCCGTTATTCATGTTAGCAGTGTTTAAAGCAACTCTATTAACTGAATTAGCAGATCTTGATCCTTGATTTAATTTCACAATTTCTCTTCCCATAATGTCAGTTACTGTAACAACAACATTTGAATTAGTGTTTAGTGTATATTCAATTGTAGTTTCAGTTTTTGCTGGGTTAGGATAAGCATTCAAATTGAAAGATGGAATCTCGTTATTTACATCATTAATTGATAATGGGTTCATAGAAACTCTTAAACGAACCATTGGTGCGTTTCCTTTTGCAAGTTGTCCGTATAGTTTTCCCCATGATGCATCTTCGAAAGTTTCAGCACCAGGTGCAGCAACAATTTTTGACCAACGATCTATTTCTTTGAAAGATGTAATTATATCACTGTTATCACTTGCAACTACAAACTTAGAAGCTCCGTCATTATTATCAATAATTTTGAAACAAGCATAGTACCAATTACCTGGCTCAAGAAGAATGTTTGATTGAGTAAATGGTAAGTTTATAGATGTGAAATCAGTTGCTATTGATCCACCAGCTGCAAATAATCCATTATTTAAATCAGTTTCACCAACAGTGTAAACATCAGAAGCTACTTCTTCGTTATTACTTGTTAGGAAAGGCACAATAACTTCTTCGTAAGTTTCTGCTATATCAATATATTTTTTCATGCTTGCCATAATTCTTGCTCCTGCAATACAAGAGTCAGCTGCAGCAACAACTTCAACTCCCTTAGCATAGTAAGTGCCTTCAGGAAGATCTGTAGGTGTAATGAAACGATTACAAACTGTGTAACCAGGTTCGAATGCTGCAGTTGTATAGTCAGAATAAGTATTTTGACCAACCATTCCACCTGTCCAAGCTGCTGATTTGATTAATACGTCCATATCACAAGCCCATGTTGCAGAATTTGCAGATGTTGCTTCTGGCATTGGTGTAACTCTGTAATATAAAGAGTCTCTTAATTCTTTAGAATCATAAACTTCTCCATCTGATGTTTGATGATATTTAACAGATCCAGATAATCCATATATACCTGCCTCTTGGGTAAACAATCTACCTGTTTCTGCCCAAACTGAAACTGATCTTACAAGGTTTATCTCATCAATTGAAGTACCATCAAAAACTGTATCTTGTCTGGTTGCTGTTGTAACATTGTATGGAGCTGAAGATCTACTTGTGTAACCAAGATCTCCAACAAAAGTAATTGGACTGAATTCTAAAGCTGGAGCGGTATTGTATTTTTCTTCAACAATAGCATTAAATAATGTATCTCCTCCTGTGTTTTCAATTATCACTCTATAGTTTAATGTATCCATTTTCATTCCTTGTGGAACAATTCCGTAAGTTGCATAGTAATGTGCTGATGATACTTCATCAATTCTTTGTGCTGGACCATCAAAAACATTGATTTCATCTACTGCCCAGAAATAACTTGAAGGTTGACCTTGTTCAAATGCTGACTCTCTTGGAGGACATACGTAGCGTAAACGAATATATAAAACGTCTTTTCCAACAGATTGTGCAACAGGTAAAGTTACTCTTTTTGTCCAAGCACCATAATCATTTACTGCAACTTCAATTCCTCTGATGTTAAATTCTATTGAATCATAACCTAAAGCTGGGAAAGTAGGATCAGTACTATAATCAACATAATAACGATCTGAATTAAAACGTCTTACTATTTGATTAAAAACAACATCAACAGTATTGAATCCTGTTGTTGCAAAACCATCAGTACATTTAATTGCAGAGTTATAGACTTTATTGTTTTGTTCACCATCTGCATAAAATTTATCCATTGGAGAAATTAAAGCAAATCCGTCTCCCATTTTTTCTCCAAGTCTGTTTGAGAACCAAGCATAGCTACCAAAGTTGTCATAGTAGAAATAAACCCAGTCATTATAACTTGATTGTAAGATAGCTGTTGTAGCTGCAGTAGTGTCGTAACGATTGAACCTACCTTGTAAATCTCCTGCTGAGTGTCCAGGTAGATTAGTAAATGCATAATTTACATCAGTAGTCTTAAAAGAAACTGTCATTACTGGATCTCCATAAGTAAAGTCTTTTGAAAGATTCTCAGCTTGTTTTTTAATAATAGTATTTATTCCTGCATCTTTAGCTCCAACTACCTTATTTACAGGAAGAGCATCAGTAGAAATAAACCTTTGTGCATTTGCACTTGTAGCACCTACTAAAAGGGCTGCTAAAAGAAGAAATGTTTTTTTCATGATTAATTTTGTTTTTGTGAAAACTATTTGTTTATATTTATATTCTAAGTTGCAAATATACTACAGAATTTTATAAAAACAAACTTTTAATATATTTTTTCGTGTAGAGTATCAAATAATTATTAATTTTGTATGTAAATAATAGAAAATATATGAGAGTTCATTTTATTGCAATTGGAGGTAGTGCGATGCATAATTTAGCAATAGCACTATGTAAGAAAGGTCATAAGGTTACTGGTTCTGACGATGAAATATTTGATCCAGCGAAATCAAGATTAGAAAAGTATGGGATATTGCCAAAAACAATTGGCTGGGATATTAATAATGTATCAGAGGATTTAGATGCAGTTATTCTTGGTATGCATGCAAAAAAAGATAATCCTGAACTAATAAAAGCACAAGAAAAAGGGATAAAGATATATTCCTATCCTGAGTTTTTATATGAAATGTCAAAAGAGAAGACAAGAATAGTGATTGGAGGAAGCCACGGAAAGACCTCTATTACTGCAATGATACTCCATGTTCTTAATAAATTGGATATTGACACTGACTATATGGTGGGAGCCCAACTTGAAGGGTTTGAAGTTATGGTTAAAATAAGTGAAGGGTCAAAGTATATGGTTATTGAGGGTGATGAATATTTGACCTCCCCTATTGACCTTAGACCAAAATTCCATCTCTACCAACCAAATATTGCATTAATAAGTGGTATAGCTTGGGATCATATTAATGTTTTCCCTACTTTTGAAATATATGTTGACCAGTTCCGCATTTTCTGTCAAATGATAAGAGAAAATGGTTCATTAATTTATTGTAAGGAAGATGAGATTGTGAAAAAGGTTTCTGAAGAGTCGAGAAATGATATAGAGAAATTCCCTTATAGCATTATCCCTCACAAAATTGAAAATGGTAAAACCTTTGTTATTTGGAAGAAAAAAGAATACCCTATTGAGGTTTTTGGCAAACATAACTTGATGAACCTTTACGGAGCTATGCTTGTATGTGCAAGAATTGGAGTTAGGAATGAAGACTTTCTAAGAGAAATTGGAAGCTTTACAGGAGCCTCTAAACGATTGGAGCTTGTCAAGAAAAATAAAACTGTTGAGATTTACAAAGACTTCGCTCATTCTCCCTCAAAACTTAAAGCCACCGTTTCAGCCCTTAAAGAACAATATCCTGATAGAAAACTAATTGCAGTAATGGAGCTTCACACCTTTAGCAGTTTAAATGCTGAATTCCTTTTGCAATATAATGGCTCTATGGATATGGCAGATGAAGCTGTGGTTTATTTTAACCCTCATACAATTGCACATAAGGGATTGACTGAAATTACAAAAGACCAAGTATTTGAAGCTTTTGGCAGAAGAGATATTAAAGTTTTTACAGAGTCTAAGGATGTTGTTAAAGAAATCAAAAGCCATAAATGGGAGGATACAAACCTCCTTATGATGAGTTCGGGAAATTTTGATGGAATAGTTTTTGAAGATTTAGCCGACCAATTGATCTAAAAAATAACTCTTTGTTCTAATTTTTTATTCCTTTGATTCAGAAAATTCTTTCTTTGATTCAGTAAATTGTTTCAGCGTTTTAATTTTCTGTCTCTTTGTTTTGTTTTTCTAAGGCTTGATTCTCTTTAATTTTCTTCATTCTCTGCCTTCTAAGAACTCTTTTTGTCCAAATTGGGAGAACAATTAGACCTAAAATTATATAAGGATAGTAGGTATAGAGTCTCCAAAGAACAGAAAGAGTTGAACCTAACCCAAGTGGAATAAAATCATTGAAGAAAATAGGGAAAGCAAACTCTGCAATTCCACTGCTTCCAGGGGTTGGGCTTATGCAAAGAATAATCCACATCACTAATTGACGTGCAAAAATCAGAACTTGGTCTCCATAGGAAGAGAATGCTAAGATAATAAAGTTTACGACTAAGAATCTTGATATCCAAGAAGAGATTGTTATTAGGTATGCCTTAATCCAAAACCAAAAGCTCTTGCCTTTAAATTCAATGGAGGAAGTGATTACATCATCACCTACCTTTTGGAGATCTGCTTTTTTCTTAGTAAACACATTCCTATTGGATAGGTAGTAGAGGAATTTCTTAAAAGAATTTGGATATATGAAAATTGCCAATAGAATTATTAAAGTTAGTAGGCACATAAAACCATACCCTATAAAGAAAACTGTAACAACTCCAAAATCAAATCCAAAAAGACTAAAATCAAAATCGTGAACAAAGACAAGATTAACACCAACCATAATTATAACTATTGGTGCAATAATAATGTAGAAAAGCTCATCTAAGAGTGCGGTTATTAAAACAATGGCAGTTGAACGAGCAACCCCAATTCCTTCTAAAGAAACAATAAAAAAGGCGACGGCAGACCCTCCAACAATTGAAGGAGTAATAGCAGAGCCAAACTCCCATATCATAATAATTTGAAATGATTGCTTCCAAGAAAGTTGTTTATCGGACAAATGCCTTAGCCTAAGCATATACATAAAGTCTCTCATCACTGCAAAGAACATTGCAATAAGAAGAAAAATGGTTGAAGCCCAAGTCCAATTTTTAATAATTAGTTTTAGAATGTCTTTTTGGTGATCGACTGATATATTTCCTATATTATCTTCATCTGCTAAATGAAGTTCAGATATATCTTTTGCATTATCATTGTTTGCATCTATCCAATAATAGTCGCCATGCCCTGCCTCTACTTCCGAAATAATTGGTTCAGAAAAATCCTTAGCGATTAGAAAAACTGCAACTGCCAACCCTATAATGATAGGGACAATTACTCTGTTGAAAGAGAAGATTTTTAAGGGATGAGCCATTTATTTCTTATTTACAAATCCTTAGTAACGGTAAGTTTATTATATGGTACAGTTATATTATTTTGATAAAGATACTGGTATATTCTTTCATTGATTGCACCATTAACAGGCCAATAATCACTGGTTGCTGTCCAAAACCTTGCATCCAAAGTAACGGAAGAATCTGTAATATTTGTTAGAACATTAGGCTGAGGATCTCTTAAAATTCTCTCGTCTTGTTTTAAAATATCTATAATATCTTGTGCTATTTTTGTTGTTTCTGTTCCGTGAGCTAATTTAATATTAATATCTAATCTCCTTGTTTCCATAAGGGAGTAGTTAGTAATCGTTCCTGTTGAAAGGGGTCCATTAGGAATTGATATGGTTTTATTGTCTGGAGTTATTAGGACTGTTGTGAAAATCTGAATTGACTTTACGGTTCCTTCAATACCTTGAGCAGAAATATAATCACCAACCTTAAAGGTTTTAAGCACTAAAAGAACAACTCCTCCTGCAACATTTGAAAGAGTTCCCGAAAAAGCCATCCCAATCGCAAGTCCCATAGCTCCTAAGAGAGCAATAAATGAAGTCATCTCAATTCCAACAATACTAATAACAGTTATAACAATAAGTATTTTTAGAACAATTGAAGTAACTTGGGTTATAAAAGGGACTAATGATGCTTCAACATTTCTTCTAATCATTATTTTATTAATCCTTCTTGAAAGAAAATTAGTTAGTTTAAACCCTAACCAAAGAAGAAGAATTGCTACAATAATTTTAGGACCATAATCCAAAAGAAGATTAAGTCCTTTTTGTTGAAGCTGACTAATCATATCTAGACTCTGCTTTACAGTTTGCCCTGCAGATTCAACAGCAACATTTGTTACGCTTTCAGCATTTGTTGCAATCTTTTCTAATTTATCACCTGTTTGAGCAATTGTATCTGTTTCTACCATTTAATAAGTGAATTATTGGTTAGTAAAGAAAATTATTATAAGGATAACGAATTGCATGTAATCTCTTTATATTATCGTACATTTCGCTTTTAAACTCTTCAATATTAATTTTTTGTTTAGCAGAAATAAAGAATGAAGGGATATCGCCTTGCCCCATCCATGAAGCTTTTAAATCTTCTAAACTCCAATTCTCCCTTAAAACAGGAGTTAAATCATCTTCGTCTTTCTTAATATAGGTGTAGGCATCGATTTTATTAAATACCATAATTGTTGGTTTATCATTTACCTTAATTTCTGTTAGGGTTTGATTTACAACATCTATTTGCTCTTCAAAGCCAGGATGAGAAACGTCCACAACATGAATTAAGACATCAGCCTCCCTAACCTCATCTAAGGTAGATTTAAAACTTTCTATCAAACCATGAGGGAGCTTTCTAATAAAACCTACGGTATCGGTCAAGAGAAATGGTAGATTTTCGATAACTACCTTTCTAACTGTTGTGTCTAAGGTTGCAAAAAGTTTATTTTCAGCGAAGACTTCACTTTTTGCAAGTAGGTTCATAAGAGTTGATTTCCCTACATTGGTATAGCCAACCAAAGCAACCCTTATAAGGCTTTCCCTATTCTTTCTTTGAACACTCTTTTGCTTATCAATAGATTTTAACTTCTCCTTTAAAACAGAAATCTTATCTAATACAATTCTTCTATCGGTTTCTATCTGCGTTTCACCTGGACCTCTCATATTCATAGACCCTCCACCTCTTTGTCGGTCAAGGTGAGTCCACATTCTTGTTAATCGAGGAAGAAGATATTGGTATTGTGCTAATTCAACCTGCGTTCTTGCATGTGAGGTTCGAGCTCTTTGAGCAAATATATTTAGGATTAGACCTGTCCTATCCATAACTTTTCGATCTAATTCCTTTTCAATATTTCTCATTTGTGATGGTGATAATTCGTCATCAAAAACAACAAATTCTATATCCTCTGCACAAAGATATTCTTTAATCTCATCTAATTTACCACTACCAACAAATGTTCTTGGATCCCTAAATTGTAACCTTTGAATAAAGCTCTTAACTGCAAACCCTCCTGAGGTTTCAATCAGAAAAGCAAGCTCATCTAAGTATTCTTTAGTCTTTTCGTATGGGCAGTCAGGTGTTGAAACGCCGACCATAACACATTTGTCAGGATTTATGCTTGTTGTATCTATCATTATTTATTTTGAGCCTCCATATATTGTTCTAATAGTTTTTGAACGTATTTTCCAAAAACGTCAAATTCTATATTCACAATTGATCCTTCTTTAAAATTATGGAAATTGGTCATTTCCTGAGTAAAAGGGATTATTGAAACAGAAAACATCCCTTTTTCAGAATGAACAACTGTCAAACTAACTCCATTAACGGTTATTGAACCTTTTGGAACTGTAAAGCTATTCTTTGAATTATCGTATTCAAAGAAATACCTCCAAGACCCATTTTCATCAACAACCTTAACACATTTAGCAACCTGATCAACATGTCCTTGAACAATATGCCCATCAAATCTGCCATCCATTTTCATTGAACGCTCAACATTAACCTCTGTTCCTATTTCCCAAGTGCAAAGATTAGTATTGTCCATAGTCTCTTTCATTGCCGTAACAACATATTGGTTTTTCTTAGAATCTAACTTAACCACTGTCAAACAACATCCATCATGAGCCATAGATTGATCTATTTTAAGCTCATTTGCAATATCAACTTCTAATGTAAAATGATAATTTGTATTCTCTGTCTCAATGGCAACAACTTTTGCCATCTTTTCTATTATTCCTGTGAACATATATTTATTCTATTGTTTTATTCTTTAACTCTAAATTCTTATTATTTATTATAGGTTTTCCTTATGATAGAGATAAATCTTTTCATATAAGTGTATTCTATCCTTACCCCTTACGTTATGTTCGTGGTCTGGGTATAGGAAGAAATCAACTTGTTTTCCTTTCTTAATACACTTGCGAAGGAACTCAATTGAGTGCTGAGGAAGTACTGTTGCATCTTGGTAACCTTCAATCAAAAGAAGTTTCCCCTCTAAATTGTCTATATAATTTAATACGCTTGAGTTTTTATATCCTTCAGGGTTGTTTTCTTGTGTACCCATATATCTTTCATCATACATTGCTTCATACCATTGCCAATCAATTACTGGGCCTCCTGCAGTTGCAACCTTAAAGACGCCTGGGTTTTTAAGTTTAAGAGAAATAGTCATAAAACCTCCGTAGCTCCAACCATCAACTCCAATCCTATCTCCATCAACATAAGGTAGAGTTTTCAAATAATTTACTCCTTCCATTTGATCTGAAACCTCAACCGAGCCACAGTTATGCCAAATTGAAGATTCAAATTCATAGCCTCTATTGGCAGAACCTCTATTATCTAATGTCCAAACTATATACCCTTGTTGAGCTAAGAACAAAAAGAAGTTATTCGCTCCACCTAAATAGTTATCGGTTACAAGTTGTGCATGTGGACCTCCATAAACATAAACTATTACCGGATATTTCTTATTTACATCAAAATCCTTAGGTTTAATCATTCTATAATATAAATCTACACTATCCTTAGATTTAAGGGTTGACATTTCAATTATAGGAGCATCAATATCTTTCAGAGGATTTTCACTCTCGTTTATTACACTAATAGTTTTCCCTTTCTTATCAAGTAATTGGGTTTTTCCAGCAACTTCATTATAGTTAGAATAGGTGTCAATAAACATTGTTCCTTTTGTGTTAAAAGCTACATTGTGTGTTCCATGGTCTGGAGAATATCTTGTTATCTTGCCAGTTTTTATATTAATGCCATAGAAGTTATTCTCAATTGGTGAATCTTTTGTTGCATAAACAAAAACCTCATCTGCTTTTTGATTAAAACCTTCAATTGACTTAATCATCCAATTGCCTGATGTCAGTTGTTTGACTAACTTACCACTTGTTTCGTAAAGATATAAATGATTAAATCCATCTCTTTGGCTTAACCATAGGAATTGATTTGGTGAGTTTGGTATAAACATCATTGGAACTTGTGGCTCAACATATTTATCAGACTTTTCTTCAAACAAAACGCCTGTCTTTTCACCAGTTATTGAATTATAGCTTTCAACAATAATATGATTTTGGAGTCTGTTCAGCTTAACAATATATATTGTTTTTGAATCAGGTGAAAAAGTTATATTAGTTAAATACATTTCTCTTTCTTCTAAACTCTCATCTTTTCTTGTTTTTAAATAAATAACGTTTTGAGAAGCTATATCATAAACTCCAACTAAAACTTCATGAGATTTCATTCCTGTCATAGGATATTTCACAGGAGTATATTCAGCTATTCTTGTTTCTGTGTTTACAAGTGGATATGAAGCGACCATTGATTGATCCATCCTATAAAATGCAAGTTTTTCTCCATCACTACTCCAAAACAAGCCTTTATCAATTCCAAATTCATTTCTATGAACAGCCTCTCCATAAACAATATCCTTAGTCCCATCTTTTGTAATTTGTTTATTCTCCATGTTAAGATGAACGAAAAGATTATCATCTTTCTTAAATGCAATTCTTGGCTTTTTATAGAATATTTCTACTTGTGAGGCTTCCTTATCGAGATTAGCTGCAAGACTTGTAAGTTTAGTTTTGAAGTTATAAATACATAAATCATTATTAGTAGATGTGTAATAGAACTCATCCTCGTTAATATATTTAATTCCGAAAAACGATTTTGGAGTATTCTCTTTTATATCTTCTATTTTTAGTATTTCCTTAGGCTCATCGTTCGCTTTCCCAAGCCATAGTGATCTACCATCTTTGGTAAAGGTGAATTCATCTGAATTTTCAATAAACTTTGTATCATATATATTTGTTGGATAGTATTTTCGACTTTGGACATCTTCCAACTTCAACATCCTATTCTGACCTATAACTAAGGTCGAAACGCAAAGTAGTAATAGGGTTATAAATGTATTAATTCTTAATTTCATAGCTTTAACTGAATGATTATTTATCTAAATAGTTATTATTTCGTTTTCTTATATTTATTCCAATTTCTAAACCTTAGACTCCAAACTCCAAAGAAAGCCTCTTTAAATATTTTCATACTCATTTTGGATTGACCAAGAACTCTATCGGCAAAGATAATTGGCACCTCATTTAATTTAAAACCAAGCTTATATGCTGTGTATTTCATTTCTATCTGGAAGGCGTATCCAACAAATTTAACTTTATCTAAACACATAGCTTCAAGAAGTTGTCTTCTATAGCAAACAAAGCCTGCTGTTGCATCACCTATCTTCATTCCTGTTATTAATCGAACATACGATGAAGCATAATAGGACATAATAACTCTTCCTATTGGCCAATTCACCACGGATATCTTCCCACCAACATATCTTGAACCAACTGAAAGGTCTGCACCTTGAACGCAAGAAGTATATAGATTAATTAAATCATCTGGATTATGTGAAAAGTCGGCATCCATTTCAAATATATAATCGTATTTTTTATTTATAGCCCACTTAAAACCATGAATATATGCTGTCCCAAGCCCAAGCTTCCCTTTCCTCTCTTCAATATTAAGTCTTTGAGGAAAATCTACGATAAGCCTTTTTACAATATCGGCAGTTCCATCTGGAGAGCCATCATCAATAATTAGAATATCAAACTCCTTCTCTAAAGAAAAAACTTTCTTAATTATGTTTTCTATATTCTCCTTCTCATTATAAGTAGGAATGATTACAATACTATCAGACATCTGTTGTATATTTTAATTGTTTAATTTGCAAATTTAATTGTTTTATCCTTAAAATCCCAATGTATTCGACTATTTAGGCAAGACATACTCCTTATCCTTTGGTTTTTGTCTGGGAATAAAAGGCAGTAAACTCCCTTCTGAGGGCTTTCTCATTGGGTTTTGAATAATAAACCCATTGCTATCTATCATTATAAAAGTCGGGAAAACTATAATATTATATTTTTCAAGCAAATCCCACTTATCTTCAAAATGTACAAAATCCCATTTATATTTCACTCCAACATTTGAATTTACTAAGAAATTATAGAGAGCATCCAAACTCTTATCACATGCAATTGTTAGGAAGTTAAAATTATCCCCAATCGTATCCATAAGACTATACATCATATTTAATTCTCTCAAACAAGAAGGTTCACTAACTTTAACAAATGAAATAATCAAAGGCTTTTCATTATATTTATCAAGTGTTATATAGTTATTATATATATCCTTTAGAGAGAAATCATTTGCAATTACACCATAGGTTGATTGTTGAGAGAATGTCTCTAAAAGATGTTTGGCAATATAAATATGTTCTACGAATTTCGTTTGATAGACAAAGTTTTCAAGCATGGTAACAATATGGAGTCTGTTATAGAGCTGAGAAAAAAAAGCCTCTTTCATCCCTCTTAAAAAAACCAGTTCTCTAAAAACCTCATTCTTAAGCAAACTATCTTTCCCTAAGGAATCTATCAAAGAGAAATAATCATTTGCTTCAAGCCATCTTCCTAATGTTCTTTTATCAAATATCTTATTGCCTTTTGTAAAATAATCACCATAAATCATCTCAAAACATTCCATATAGGCTAAGTTTTCATATAGAATCGGCTTGTCGAAGAAGAGTTCTGTTTTAATTTTGATTTCATTTTTTGTTTTTGAAGAGTATTCAACTATTCCGACCGAATATTTTAGGTATTCTTTTATATAATCAGAATCTGTGGAGTCAACCTCTGAGTTTAACATCTTAATCAACGAGTCAACCTTTTTCTTATCTCTAAAAAATAAGATATCTCTATCGTTATTTGCCATAAAGTCCTCAATAATGCTATCAATAATAAATACTTTATCATTAAGATAATTGTCGGTTGAACTCTCTATTATTATTGGTAAGGGAAATTTATAAAAAAGCGTATTAACCTTATCAGAAATATTGAAATCAAAATTAAGCATTCTTAATTTATAGGTAGAACCCATTTGAGCAATAAAATTATAATCAAAAGACTCAATCCTAATCTTCATTAATGAAGTATTGGAAATACTTATAGCAAACCTAAAAACAGAATCGTGTTCTCCAACCCTAAAAACGGCTTCCTCTTTTTCTAATTTTGAAAGATTATCAGAAATAGAAATTAGCCTAATTGTCTTCCCTCCTATTCCCTGTCCAACTCCCTCAATCCTCAAATTCTGCGCATTAAGCCCAAGCGAAAAAGAAAATAAGAAAATAAATAGAATTACATTTCTAAAACCAAAACGGAGAGTCAAAAAATTAATATACGAGAATTTGTCTTTCATCATTAAAAAGTAAAATATTATGTATTTAAAACATATAATAATCTAAAAAATTACATCTAATTGAGTTTTATTTGCAAACATGGTATTAAAACCAAGTAATCTATTTTTTTAAGACATAGTCCTTAATCTTTTCCTCACCCCAAATCTTTTTCATAATTTCAACACTCTCCTCCACATTCAGACTATTTCTCATCTCTAAGTTTCTTTGCATAAAAACACAGTCGCTCATCTTTGCCTCATCACAAGCAATATCTTCCGCTAAAGCATGACAAGAAGGCGCTCCACAAACATTGCAGTCGGTCTGAGGAAGCATAGCCTCTATTTCTTTTATCTTTGTAAGTTTTTCAAATGCAATACTAATATCTTCATCCAAAACCATCATACTCCTTGGCATAATTTTGGCAACAGAGGAGTTGTCAATCAAAAACTTCTCCTCAGAATAGATTTCTTTCCTCCTTGATGTTTCACCATTTCTTTCCCTATCAGCCAATTTCCTCGCTCTTTGTGTCATTCTATCATTAATCAAAAACCTATTTCCACAAGTAAGGATTCCTCCAGCACAGCTCTCATCACAAGCTCTAAGCTCTAAAAAGTCTAAATCATCAATCTCATCATTTTCAACCTTCTCCAAGAAATCCATAACATTATGAATTTCATCAATAGCAAAGCTTTTCTTACAGTCCGTAAGCCTTTTTTCTCCATTTGTTAGGGCAAAAAGAATAGAGTCGGAAGAGGCATCATTAGCAGAAACACTCTTGTCATATTCCTTATGCTGCTTAATTTGCTTAAGTACCATATTATACATGGTGTCCATATTCAACACTCCATCAACCGTTGACTTATCTTCTCCAACAGGACTCTTAGTTGCTGCAATCTTAGCCGCACAAGGAGTTATGTAGAAAACACCAATATCCTTAGGGTCAATACCCTCATCAATTAGCTTCTTACGAATATAAATTGATGTAAAGTCAACAGGAGCCTTAATTGGGATTAAATTATCAACCAAAGAAGGGAACTTAACTTGAATAAGCCTAACAACAGCAGGGCAGAAAGTTGAAATTAGAGGTTTCTTGTCTTGATGTTCATAAATATATTGGTTGGTTAGCTTTGTGTGAGTCATTGTTGAGGCTTCAACCTCTATGACGTGAGTGAAACCTATCTCTTTTATTACAGAGTAAACTTGAGATGCTCTAATATCTTCAGGAAACTGACCTAAAAATACAGAAGGCATAAGAACTACCCTATACTTAAAATTATAAATATTATCAAAGTCATCCTGAGCAACATAAACTGCACCACATGGGCAAACTTTATAGCATTCTCCACAATCCACACATTTATTTCCATAAATAGTAGCTTTCCCATTCCTCACCCTTATAGCCTCTGTTGGACAATTTCTCATGCAAAGAGTACAACCATAACAAATCTTATGGTCAATCTTTAAAGCATGATAAAAAAAGTTTTCACTCATGACAACCTGTTTTTAATTATTACGAGAGGAAATTGACGACCATCTTAATCTCCGTTCCAACACCAACTTCAGTCTTAATTTCCAATACATCAACATTGTTTTTAATATTAGGCAAACCCATACCGGCACCAAAGCCCATTTCCCTAACCTTTGCAGAGGCTGTAGAAAAACCCTTTGTCATTGCCTTATCTAAATCAGGAATACCAGGGCCCACATCTTTAATTACAACAGCAATCTTTTCTTGATCTAAGTCCACAAAAATAGTACCCCCATAAGCATGAGCAATAGCATTTACTTCAGCTTCATAAACAGCAACCACAATCTTTTTGATTTTTTGATTGTCGATATTTAACTGCTTCAAAGTCTTCTTTATATCGCTTGAAGCCTTACCTGCATTGGCAAAGTCTCCCTCAACAACTTTAAATTCATTATGCATAAACTATAAAATTAATATACAGGACGAAGGCCATTCTCATACAAGATGCCTACTGTCCTGAAAAGCGAATACTCACACTGAAGAATTATCATATCATTCTCAATTGCAAGCTCTATCATTTCTTCACTCGCCTGCTTATTTCTTACAATAAGCAAACAATTAATATTGGCCATCTCAGCCGTTCTAATGGTTTGAATATTACACAAACCTGTAATAAGTATAATCTCTTCCTCGTCTAAGGTAAGGACATCACTCATAAGGTCTGAAGCAAACCCATATTTAATTCGAGAATCTATGTTTGAATTAGAAACTAAAATCTGAGCATCTAAAATCTTAGCAATCTCACTAATTTTCATACAATAAGTAATAATGATTTAGAAAATAAAGCACAAAGATAAGATAAATATGTTAAAATCAAAAAGCATAGAGCAAAAACTTACAAAATCCTTTCTTTGATTCAAGAAATCCTTTCTTTGATCTAATTTTTTCTTTCTTTGATTTAGAAAATTCTTTCTTTGATTCAGGAAATCCTTTTAGCGTTTTATTAATAGAACAATAGAACTTGTTTTATTGACTAAGTGATTAATTATTTTATAATTGTAAATGATTGAACGGTATTGTTACCTACTTGGTCTTGTAGCTCTATTCTGAGAATATTAGTAGGCTGATTTAGTTCCTGACTATCTATATAATATGTTAAGGTTGAAGTTTTGCCGTCGTATTCCATTAAGACCCACTTATCATTGATAAAACCTTTGTATTTTGCAATACCACTTAACTCGTCTTTAATTCGAAGGGTGAGTGTGTTTTGTTTAGTTCTTAGCTTTATGTTTGACTTGAAGTTTTTAGTTATAACTGTTGGGCTTATGGTGTCAAGTGCTATTGAATAAGTGCCGAAAAAGCGAGCAGAAGCTACTATCGTGTTTTGATTTACTTCTCCACCTATTGAGTTCTTAGACCTGTTTTTTTGTTCAACTACAACTATTTTAGTTTTATGCTCAGGCTTTATTGAGTTGGGAATAGGGATTTCAATACTCATATTGGAGTGGAGTGCAGAATTTGACTCTATTTTAAGGATAGGGTATTGAGTAATTAGGTCAATTGTTCTTTGGTAGTTAATATCTGCTATTTCGTATAATGCATTTTTAGGAACAGTTATCTTGAATTGATTATCAACAATAGCATTGTCTTTATGCCAATAAAAGGTCTCCGTTGAGGCTCTTTCATAATTGGTTTGAGTGTTTGGATTTGAAACAAGAGCTTGAAGATAAAAGGTTAAAGTTGTGGTGTTCTTCTTATAATCTTGGAGAATATACTCTATTTTCTTAGTAGTATTTGGCTCAAGTTTAATTATTCCTGTTGAGTTGAGAGCCTTGAAGTTGGGGAATTGATTGTTTGAAAGTTTCTTTGTTATTAGATATTTCTGATTCTTATTTCTATATAGCTCGTAGTCTATGCAAGCATTAATATAACGTGACTTATCGAATGAAAACTCATCAATTTGAAACTCCCAAAAGATTTCATCATCAACTAAGAGCTTATAAGAATAAACACCATTTTTCAATGTACTTCCTAAGGATTTATCATAAGCCTGTATTCCAAGACTAATTTGATTTGTTACCTGTATAGTGTCGTTAGGTTTTATTGTTTTCTTGTTCTTAGAGCTTATTTGGTATATTTGTTTTTCTGGCATTCCTTCAACCCTTGAGAAGTCTCCTTCAGGAGTGATAAGTATAGAATTAATATAAGGTGGGATATTGTCTATTACGTCTATACCAAAATGCTGTGGATTTATTATATTTTGGCTTTTGGTATCTCTTATTTCAAAGTGAAGATGTGGACCTCCACTTGAGCCAGAGCTTCCTGCATAAGCTATTAATTCTCCTTTTTCTATTCTTAGCTTGTCTTTTGAAACCTCAATATCAAATTCGTATGTCTGGTTTTCGTATTGGTATTTTCTAATGTATTCTTCTATCTTAGGAGAGTAGTTTTTAAGGTGCATATAGACTGAAGTGTATCCGTTTGTGTGGTCTATATATAAGTTTTTCCCTCCTCCCCAAGCCTGAATCTTTATTCTTGAGACAAATCCTTGATATGGACTATATACTTTTTCCCCTTCAACTCCTCCTATTCTAAGGTCAATGCCTGAATGAAAGTGATTAGATCTAAGTTCTGCAAAACTGCCCGATAAGTTTAACTGCCTTCTTATTGGACTTTCAAATTGATTTTTTGGATAATTTTTAGTTTGACTCTTTGCTTGTGGATTTATTGAGAAAAAAAAGAGTATTGTGAAAAGCAGAAAGTTAAGAGTTGTATTTAGTTTTTTGATCATTCTTTTTATAATTTATAAATAGCACATTTTTGTGAAACAAAGGAGCCTATGCTGTACTATTTTCTTTGCTTCTACGTGTATCATATGACCTACATTCTCTAACATCATTAGCTCTGAGTGCAGTGGCATCATTGCCTGAGCAAATACCTTTTCCATAACTATTCGTGGGTCTTGTTTACCTGCCAAAAACAATATTGGGAACTTAGCATTAACAAGCACATCAAGTCTTGAAGGCTTTTCCATCATTCCTTTTTGTGCTGCAATTATACTCTCAGCTTTCATGCCCATTGCCATATCTTGAAGATCTTTTATTTCTGGATATAATCTTTCGCGATTACCTACATAAAATAGATCTGGAATAAAGCTTACAATGAAAGAAGCCCTATTGTTTTTAATTATCTCACAAGTTTTTATCCTACCCTCTCTTGCCTGGTCGGTATCTTTAAGGGCATGAGAATTAATTAAAGTTAGACCTTTTACTAAGTTGGGATATCTTTCTGCAAAAGCTAATGCAACATATCCTCCCATTGAATGCCCTGCAATAACACAATCTTTGACCCCAATATTATCAAGAACTGATTTAACCATATCTGCCTGCATCTCCATTGTGTGGCTTTCTCCAAGATCGGAACTTTCTCCATGACCAAGTAAATCGATGGCTACGACCCTAATATCTCTCATATATTTAAACACATAACTTGCCCAAACATCAAGGTTATTCATAAAGCCGTGTAAGAGAACTAAGGTTTGGTTTCCTTGTCCTTCGTCTTGGTAGTTTATTATTGCTTTGTCTTGGTAAAGGATAGATTTGTGTTTCATAGTAGGTGTTTTTTGATTGTTTAATTCTACAAAAATAAAAATTATTATCCAAAGAGAGGTAGTATTTTCTTCTTTAATTGTATATTTGTACAATTATTTATTTATTCTCTCTAATGATTTATTCCGATTTCAACTTAAAACCACTCAATACTTTTGGCTTAGAAGCAAAGGCTAAAACTCTTATTTCCATTGACAACGAGTCTGATTTAATAGAGATAAACGATACTAGTCTTTCTGAAAGAAATCTTATTTTAGGCGGTGGAAGTAATACCGTTTTTGCTAATGATTATTTCGATGGAACCATTCTTTTAATTAGAAATAAAGGAATTAATGTTGTCTATGAAGATGAAGAGGCAGTTATTTTAGATGCTTTTTCAGGAGAAGTATGGAATGATGTCGTAAGTTTCTGTGCTAAGAAAGGATGGTGGGGAATTGAAAACCTTGCTGCAGTTCATGGAAATGTTGGTGCTGTTGCTGTTCAAAATATTGGAGCCTATGGAGCAGAACTTAAAGACTACTTCGTAGAATGTCTAACATATAGCCCATTGAAAAAAGAATGGAAGACATATTTAAATAAAGATTTAGACTTTGGATATAGATATTCAATTTTTAAGAATCAGAAAGAGCTTGAGATTATTTG
>Ga0265294_10001123_pt1 | contig 36310 bp, 40 predicted proteins | sample MunlanPumphouse3_FD_192504 | JGI IMG/M metagenome (GOLD analysis project Ga0265294, IMG submission 192504) | Groundwater microbial communities from a municipal landfill in Southern Ontario, Canada - Pumphouse #3 | ecosystem: Environmental > Aquatic > Deep subsurface > Groundwater | place...
AATCTGAAGATTCTGGACATCCTGGGGGGTGGCCAGCTGTTTGTAGATCTTGGCGACCATATTCGGCATTCCTGATATGTCGAATACCTGGCCTTCGCCTCCTCCCCCCAACCTCTGGTTGGTTTGATAGGGTTTGCGCCCTTTTCCGTAATACGTTACCATTTTTTCACCTATCATTTATTTGTTTGTAATCCTCGAAAATTGATTTCATTTTTTATCAAACAGACTTTTTGTAATAGACCTAAACAGACCTTTCCTCTGAAGAGTGGAATCTGAACTAGAATTGTTTGGATCAGAAGGTTGAGAACCAGAATGATCAAGTTGATTCTCTGAAGGAAAAGAACTGGTATGAGTATCCTGATTCCCATCAGAGAAATCTGATTCCATCTTTGCGCCGGTTTCTGATTTGATAGATTCAGGCGAATCGGAATCTGATTGATCTTCAGACTTGCTATCTTTCGGAATATCGGAACAATTATTGGATTCGTCAACGACCGCCGAAGATTTCTCAGAAGAACTAGCTTTATTAATCATACCGTCCTGATTTTTATTGTAAAGATGCGGATACGCCTTACGTTTCCACTGTTCCTTCAAACCTTCCCAATCCGGTTCCAGATAATACGATTCATCCATGATATTAGGATTCCTTGATGAATCTATAGCGACCAGGAGCGTCCTATCATCAGTTATCATGGAGCAAGCCTCCCCATTCAGGAAATCCATCCTTGAAGAACTCACAGCTTCGATTCCATTTGTATCAATATCGAGAACATTATTGTCCGAGAAGAAGCGGACGAATGGGACATACACTTGACTTCTCTGATCCTTGAGAAGACTAGGAACACAGACATCAAGAACCCCGTCCGTCATGACCATGACGGAAGATAGATGACCATCATAAGTTCCGAACTCCCAACGATCCTTTCCAAATCTAAGAGGTATTACGGATTGCCCGTCAGGACCTTTCTGAGGTTTAGTGATAGCTACATATTCTCCAGATTCTTTGATACCTACAATCCCTCCATCTCCAGAATGACCATAGATAAGAACGCCGTCTTCGGAGAGCAAGGCGACACTCAAAGTCGTGTCATAGTCATTTATCGGATTGCCCTCTTTGTTAGATAATTGAGTCACAGCATCGAATGCGGCGGTATAAGCATCCAACAATGTAATCTCGTTTAATTGTTTTGAATTCTGAATAAGATCAAAACAGACTTCAGCGGCTGTACGAGAACCATCCTCTGCATGTTTAGCACTACCGACACCATCTGCGGCTATCAAGACCGCATACTTTCTACCGTTTATCTCAACTATCTTATTGATACTGGAATCCTGGCAAACTACTTTGCGCTCTATGTGCGACCTGCCTTGGAATGAGCCCCCGTATGTGTACAGCATCGTAGTACCCCACTAACAAATGATGATCAATTCACCAATCCGAGATATCCCTATCCGGATCCGCCCTTCTCGCATCAACAGGAAGCATTCCCAATTTTGCCTCGTCGGATGGCTTGCTCACAGATATAGTGACCATACTTTCACTGAGCCAATTGAATATTCCTGTGAAATCAGTGGAACGAAGCTCCATAACACGATTAGTTATAGTAAACATCAGGTTCTTATCGTAATCATCAACACCTACGACGAAGAATTTGAGCTTGCCTTTGGCTTCCTCTGCATGGACACGTTGCGCTGCAGCGTCGATGCTATCGGTAGGTGCACCATCTGTGATCATGAAGATCCAAGGCTTGAAACAAGGGGTTCCCATCTCCTGATAGAATCTGTTGCGTTCCTTGACCATATCGATGGCAACATTGATGGCATGACCCATTTCTGTACATCCGCCTGTACTCAGACAAACGGGTTCCATTTCCGCTAAAGGTGTGAATGGCATCTCGACTCTGGTGTCATCATCAAAAGCGACAACAGCGACATCAACCCTCTTGCGGGATAACTCATCCATGGATACGCTGTTCTTGAAATTATTGATGGATTGATTGAGGTTGTCTATGCAACCATACATGGATCCTGACGTATCCATTAGCAACACGCATGCCAGATGCGGTTCGTTCACTGCTGCAATACGGGGCGTTTCGTTAAAACCGATTTGAGCCATTCTTATTCCTCACATATTTCTGTATAAATCGTTTGTAGGAGTATGTTTTGAACCCAGAACTGTTTCATCCGGATTGTCCAAATTGTTTTTGGTAGAAGTGGAATATTCCTCTTCAGAACGTGAATCTTTTTTGAAACCCTTCCAATCTTCAAACTGCTTGGCGACAGATTCGTGCTTAGAAGCCGCTATCTGATTGTCATCAGAAATCTGCTTAAGTAAATCCCTCTGTGAATGAGAGAGGTACGAATACGTATTGCCTTCACTGTCTGATAACTCCAGATAGACACAATCTCTACCCATAAGATACGCCTTATCAGGTTGTAACCTCTCACCAGTATCGATTGAATATACTTCGGTACGAAGAGAAAGCTTCTCAAAGAAATATTCAGAACCATCCGAATGATTGACATGATTGTAATCAACCTTCAATTCACTCGGTTCGCAACCCAGTTCGTATGCGACCTTGTCAGGGCTAAGAGTCTCTTTACTGATGAACCGTATGTTGTTCAATTGCATCTCACCTTCCATATGCCATCGTTGAAGCCATCATTGATAACCAACACCGCTTCACGATTACCCAGATTAGAGATTTCTTCCTGCTTGACTACGGCCTCGCGAGATTTGATGAGATTCTGTGTCACTGTATTTGCAGTACCGGGAATTATAGTGAAAATATTCATACGGTGAGTGGTATCATTATACGCTAGGTTTATCTCAGTCTTATCATACTCCCCAGTTAGCTCAGACATCCGTTGACAAGATATCCTTGAGCCGTGATGTGTGATAATGAGATGAGTACAAGACGAAGTAAAGGATTTGAACAGCCCCTCATCGGAATCCAATGAAGAGTAAGTATCACTGGATGAGACAAAGACATAATAGTCGACCCCGGAACGGGAAATGAATTCCTTTACCATTCCGGAAGATGCATGCTTCACGTCATCAAAGATGATTAAAGGTTTCAATCCCTTACTTACCAACGAATCAATCTCGGTTAACAGTATATTCAACGATGCTTGATTAACATAAGAAGATAGATTAAAAGATACAACAGATCCCTTAGATACGGCACTGCGTATGCTTTCAGAATAACCGAGATTGCTCTTATTGGCGATTGTTGGTCCAAGCTGCTGATTTATTATTCTGAAAAACAGTTCTATGTTGCTCTTTTCTGACTCGCCTTGCGAGATGTATGTCAATATCTCGGTAGCATCTTTTTGAGTAAGATAACCATTGATCTGTGCCTCCAATACCTTGTCATTGATGAACGCATGCGGACAAGTCAGATACATCATAAGATAGGGCACGACACCCTTGGAACGAATGAATCTCGTGATGCCCTCAAGATAATAGACTCCCGGACCTTTGATGTCTACGATACCTGAAGAAGAACGGAGAATATTGTTGATTGATTCCTGATCCGAATATCCTTTCAGAGGGTCATAAGGAGCCCCGTAGGGGGGGGGGGCTAAGCCAAATTCAGTCAACTTGTTGCCCAAGTTGAGCTCCAACATGCTGTTAAGATTATTGTTTGAAGAATGGATGATGATGACAGGACTGCCGTTAAAAAAGGCCGTCATAGAAGCTTCAACGATGACTTCGTTACGAAGATTGAAATCATCGCCGGAAAACATCACATTTCCGACTGGAAAATTCGATTGGAATACATTTGCAATATCCACTGCACATTCATTGAGGTTACGACTGCTCTGATTGCTCCTCTGAACGTTCTTTCTGACTTTATGATTCTTATGGGCACTCATCACCGCGTTGAATATACCGTATGTAGCTGATTGATTACCCATGATATTCACCGATACAAATCGATCTGGAACCTAAAAGGTGGAACAAATGGCAAGCCTACTATTGCCTCACCGATACCTAAATCCTCCAAATCCCAGTCTTCGACCACATTAGCCTGTATACTTTCCTCAGATATAGACCCCGTCATCTTCTTAGTTTGTACTAATACCCTATTCTTGCCGTACAAATCTGTAGTGTACTTCCTCGATTCATAATCGTTGGATTTAAAGGAAAATACCGTAGAAAAACCTGCAGCGATATTCTTACCACCGTTATTCCCATAATTGGCTGATAGCTGAGTGATGGTCTGAAGACCTGCGAAAACCTTGACACCCAAACTTCTACCGAAATTTACAGCATCCTCCATGTGGGGGATCTTAGGGAGAAGTCTGAATTCATCACAGAAAACATAGACGTTTCCGGATTTCGTATTCCTTCCGAGAGCCTCTTTGAGGGCCAAATCGATTATCAAAGCATAAATCGGAGAAAAAATAGAACCCTTGGAAAGATCGTATTCGATGAAAATTGTCCTACCTCCCCTGTTCCTTACGAATTCTCTGATAGAGAATCTCCCATCATCGGCAAAAATCCCTTGCAATATGCTGCGGACGACACTCTGCAAGGAGGCAATAACTCCGAGGCCCTGAGGATTGCCTGGATCGTCTCCGATATAGAATCTGGAAGAGGCATAGCATAAATCTGAATTCAAAAGATTCAAGAGATTTTGCCAATCCATCTCATCGAAAATGGCCCTTAATGCCCTGTTATTGTAGTAGTCCTTCTTAAATTCCAAGTGTCCAGTGCCTCTCTTCACTATTGCTCCTAACAAAGATGCGAAAACATCACAAGCAGCATTCGGGAAGAAGGACTGTGCTGAATTTTTCTCGATATCCTCTGAAAAAATGGTCTTCGATATCTCAATGCAATTCTGATTGTATGTATCAAAATTGTTCCCGTCTGCCAAGATCTCTTTAAAGATGTTCCACTTGACCGATGAATGCCTATATTGAGATGAATTGCCCATGACCAGGTCCTTGTTGGGATTAAAGAATTTATCATAATAATCCCCTTTAGTGTCAAAGACGATCATCACATCATCTGATTGCAGTCCGTTTTTGATTTGTCCGATGATATGATAGAATAAATTGGATTTACCGCATCCAGTAGAGCCTAAGACGAGCATATGTTTAGACATAATTTCGTCGTCGATACCTAAAACACAATTCTGGCCATTGAAGACACCGGGAATCTTCACTTTAGAATTAGACAGGTTGCCAGTCGGCATGACATTGGTAGAAACAGAAGTCCCCTCAGTAACCAACCGCATAAATACAAATTGACGATTATTTATATTAGGATTGTTGAAGTCCATGATAGACGACAAACTAAGGAAGAAGGTCAGCTGTGACATTCAAGAATTCAAAGAAAAAATAGTCATACCTTACATAATAAATTACGGGGATATCGAGTCATTCTATCAGGATATACTGACAAATGAGCCACTGACCTTTAATACAAACGGTTGCACAATGGTTAAGACTTTGTTAACTACCACGATTATCCCGAATTACATTATGGGCACCAAACAATACCGTTCTTTAGCAGATGAATGCAATAGGATAGGAGATAAACTTAGCAATGTCATATACGATACGGATACACATAACCTCCTGATAAAACTCCACCATGAGATTTACAAAAGGATCACCTATGAGGAATTCACACACGCGCATAGTATCGTCGGACCTTTATTATATAAGAAAGGGGTCTGTGAAGGGATTTCAAAAATGGTAAATTACATTTGTGAAATGAATGAAATCGATAGTAAAGTAATGATTGGAGAATTAGAAGGAAAAGGACCTCATGCATGGAATCAGATAAAAATTGATGAAGAATGGTATAATGCTGATTTTACGCTGGATCTAACTACGTCAGATAATAAGCATGAATTATTCGATAACTTTTTAGTCGATGACAAAACGATATCTAAAACCCATATTTTCGAAAGCAGATCTAACAGATGCGATTCATCTAGATATGACAGCATATATAGAGGTCCGCCTCTAAGAAATAGTATTGAAGTAAGAAAAGCGATAGCTGATGGCATTAAATTAAACAAAAGAACCATCAACCTAACCATAGTAAACGCAGAAAAACATCTATCGGATATCGAGAAAATAATGAATCAAGAACTCCAATCACAGAACTATTCTTGGATTCACCCAGAAAACACAGATTATATCCATATATTCATCGAATGAGAGCAAAAAAGCTGATTCCTCTTAAGTTTTTAGAGTGAAACAATCGTGCCGGATTTTTGTAAAACCTAACGAAGTCGTTCGATCCTAAAGAATAATAGATAATTTAGATAAAACATGACCGCTACTGAAAACAACGGTGAAAAATCGTTCTAACCCCCGTGCTTATTTTTCTTCACCCTTCAGCTATCTCGCCCTGCGTCATCGGGCTTTCCACTTGCCAGTGTGTAAGCTACGTGCACGCAGGGCTTCGGTCAGTCGCCTCGGGTTTCGAAAAAAGCCCAGGGTTGAAAAGAAATGTTCGGAAAGAACGTACCTGAAAACAAGATAAACGACTTAAGAAACGACTTGAAAAACGATTACAAGATTCTGATCGGTGAGATCGTCATCGAGAAACTGAACGTGGAAGACCTCTACGAGATCATCCGCTACGGATGGGATTTGAAGGATCTACAGAAGATGCTCGACGAGCAGGACTACGCCGGAATAGGGATTCTGGCGGCGTGGATCAGGGAGTGCGGAAACGGATGCCACGGATTCATGGTCGAGGACGACCCGTACGTGTACCCTCTGGACGAGGACGGCAACTACACCGAGGAAGCATTCGGGAGGTGCTGCTGATGCAGGACTGGCAGATCGCTGTTCTCAACTCTGAGAACATCAGAGTGGACCAGGACCAGAGGACAGGATACAAGGGGGATTGTACGGGGAGATTGAGAACGTAGGGGACTACGGGATGCTTGGAGAGAGCTGCCTGCTCGGCCATGGATCTGATCTCCGCTTCCTTCATCCTGCGCTCGAGGGATGCTATGCGCATCTCCTCGGCTCTGACGTCGTAGTAGTCCAATGATCTAATCATTTCATTTTCCTCCTTGTATGGTTCGTTCGTATGCTGTGCGTATGACCTTCTTCAGGTCGGGGTAAGCGGCGACGGTGTCGCCGTTGGAAGGCGGCCGGCGTGCCTGGGCGGTGCCCAACGGCCCGCTCGGCCTGTTTGTCGCCCGTCCCCATCGGGCTTGCGCCCTCGGGGCCGCGGCCTTCGCTATCGCTTCGGCCGGGCGACCCCGTTGGGATAGGGGGTGGGTTCCTCGGCTGTCATTCGGGGCGGCAGAGCCGCCCTCTTGGGGAACAGCGGGGGGTTGGCCGCTGCCCCCGACCTCAGATCATCTCCCCCACCTCCTCTCCGTCATCCTGCGTCGGATGCGTCAGGTCGACGATCGACACCATGTCGTCGCCGAGCCAGGAGCCGTAATGGGACACCCTGTCAAGATGCTCCGCCTTGGAGACCGCGGCGGACATCATCCGCTCCCTCGCGACGGATTCCATGAACTGCACCACAGGATGCTCCTCCAGGCCCAGAAGCCTGTACGGGAACAGCCATGCGAAGAACGTCCTGGAATCCCTCGGCTCCGAGAGTGCGATCTCCGGAGGGAACGGGATGTGGGCCGAGGCCCTCATTCTCAGAAGACGGTCCGTTTCCAGATCCGTGGAGATGTTGACGGTCATACGACCACATCCCTGAACATGTGGCTGTTGCGGTAGGTCCACCAATCGACCTTCGGTATCGCCACGCAGTCCTCGAACCTGGGGAAGTAGCACCAGGCACGCCTGTCGACCTTCGGGAACTTGGCGTTCGCCCTGTCGATCCAGTAGTTGGCGCTGGACTGCGAGGGTCTGAACTCCGGCCTCTCGAACTGCAGGTCCTCCTGGTGCATGTACTTGCACATGATGACCGCATCCTGCGATCTCAGGAAGGCTATGTCCGTATCGGCCAGGTTCTGGGTCGTTATCGCAACGACTATCGACTTGTGCGAGATGATCGACAGCCATCCCTGGAGGTCGGTCCTCTTCGAGGAGCCCCTGGACTGGAAGATCCTGTTGACATCCTCGATTACGACTATCGCGTTCACCGGGATGTCCGAGGTCTTCGACACGAGGGTGTATCCGGGGAAGATGCCGACGTCGTAGCTGAGGGTGTCCAGCATGTACTTCGGACGGTCGGGCCAGCACATCGCTATCAGCGAGTGGAGGGAGCAGGACTTGCCCTGCTTCCCGCTGCCGACGGCGATGATTATGCCGTGCTCCATCTTTCTGATGTAGTCAATCGCTCTGCTCTCAGTCATCTGCGGATGCCTCTTTCCTTGAGGAGCGCTTCTTCGAGCACGCCCGGGATTCGAATTCCCTCTTGCGGCGGGCCTCGTTGATGTACCATATCCTCTTCTTCTCGGGACAGTCCATCATCCAGAAGGGAGCGTTCCTCTTCTGGTACTCATTCTTCTTTGACATTGTCCGATTCCTCCTTCCTCTGATATTCGGGGCCTTCTGCGACCTCATCCTTCGAGTAATCCGGTTTGAACAGGCCTGCCGCGGAGCCGATGTCATCCAGGATCATCTTTCCGAATCTCCTGCAGTAAGCGAGAGCTATCGCGGTTGGCTTGTCCTTGAGCTGGTTGTTCTCCATCAGCACCTCCTCCGTCAGACCGTTCCATCTGGCGAAGGACTGTTCCCTTGTGAACACGACGAGGGCGTTGAGCTCGTGGACCCATCCGTAGTCGATGTCCCCCTTCTCGGTGTCGATCGATTTGGCGAGGTACACATCGCTGAACAGCGGCGTATGATACGTGACGTTGTTCCCGGACTGCCTGAAGAACCTGAACATCCTCTCGGGAACGAAGACCACCCTGACCTCGTGTGTCTCGGGATTCAGGGCGATGACTATCTTCCCGGTGGGATGGTACAGAATCTTCGATGCCCAGCTTCCCAGGATCCATCCGATGATCGGAGCGAGGACTATCGGCCAGTACTCCTGGACGATGCCCCTGATCCATTCCGGGCCGTAGACGAAGTAGCATACCGCCACCACGATGCCCACAGCGACAGCCAGCAGCAGGAGCCTGCGGACCAGCATTCCGAAGACGGACGGCATCCTTCTCTGGACGCTGTCTGGTATGGGCTGCTGAACATCCTCGGAAACCTGCTCTTCGGAGTACCTGTCATATGCTCCTAAGTCATCAGACGACATCGCGGACCTCCGTGTCCATCTTCATCACGTGGTACCTGAATGAGCGCATGAACACCCAGATCGAGACCGCTATCATCAGTACGAGAAGTATTGCGTTGACGGTCTCACCCCCGAGTAGAACACGATGCCTCCCATGAAGGCCAGGATTCCCCCGACCGTCAGGAAGGAGATTGTTTCTGGAATACCCAGGACCTCGCTCAGATAGGGCGAGAGCCAGGAGGATACCAGGAAAAGACCCGCTCCTATTGCCATACGGATTATATTCATTGGCCGTACCTCCTGCAACCATAGTCGGAGATCTCCGAGTAGAACGCCAGATAGATGACTATGCATTCCAGCGCACATACGAAGAACAGGATGAAGCCTGCCATCAGCCAGAAGACCGTGGGGTCGGTCGGGATATTGTCCACCACCGCCTTCGCCACTGTGTTGCCAGTGGAGTCGCTGAGAAGGGATCCTAGTGATTCCCCGGTGCCCAGGGTTACTATCAGGTCCAGGATGAAGCTCGCGTTGAGCAGTCCAGCAAGAAGGGGAACCCAGAAGATCATCTTCTTTCCCATCTGCGCTCCTCCTCGTTGTACCTGTGGTTCCTGGTGTTCTGGATGATGGGTGTTTCCAGATAATCGCGATTGAGGCCGTGGTTGTGCCTCATGTAGTTGATGACATACCTTGTGATAAGTATCATCATAACTACGAATCCAAAGATTATCAGGATCTGTGCAGCATCCTGGCTGATGCCGAGTGTGGTGGCCACCACGTTGGACGCACCCCCGTTCAGGAACAGGTATGTGAATCCTCCGGCGATGGCCACCTTGAAGGCGTTGCCCCAAGTGATTACTGTCTTGGCACCGGCCTGGATAGCCTCCCCTGCGACTTTGGATGTCGTGGCAGATGCGGCAGCGGAGCCTCCTCTGGAGAAGAGTTTCGAAACCGCTTTGGCAAGACTGCTCCAGGCGCTCATGGTCAGTACATCCTCCTTGATCTGATGAAGAACAATCCGAGGACCACGAGGATCAGGACGATTGCGGACTCGAAGACATGGGTCTCGACGAACTCCTTCGCCTGGTCAAATGCATCCTTGGCCTTGTCCGTTATTCCGGAGTCTCCGCCGTCATCTGCGGCATTCCAGATCGCCTTCACGGTAACGTTTCCGGTGAGCTGCACCGACTGTCCGGGCTGATAGACCTGCAGACCGCATGCCCACCCTCCGAATGTGCAGTTCTCCTTGACTCCATCGTAAGTCGGGAAGGTGAACGTGCTTCCAGATTGGATGCTCACTGCTGAGATCGTCTTGGAACCGCCGTCAACGTTGAAGGTGACGGTGATCTCATTGACCACGGGTGCAGTGCTCCTCCAGACCGCTTTGAAGGTCACATCTGATGTGACGCTGAAGGCCTGTCCGGGCTGGTAGGTGGTGTTATTAAAAGACCATCCGCTGAATGCGTAGCCTTCCTTCACACCGCTGTATGCGGGCATGGTGATGGAGGATCCTGTCTCGACGGTGATGTTGGGAACTGATGCGCTTCCTCCATCCACATTGAAGACGACTGTCCTGTTTATCACAGGTGCTACATTCTCCGACCAGGATGCGATAAGGGTGATGTCGGCTGTCACAGGGGTTGAGAAGTCATAGAGAATTCCATTGAGATACCATCCCTTGAAGGTGAAACCTGTCCTGACAGGATCAGCAGGAGCAGCCGCTACGCTGGCTGATTCGACTGTCTGAGCCTGAACGACCGTTCCTCCGTTGGAGTTGAAGGTGACCGTGTAGTTCACCACAGGTGCCTGGACTGCAGTCCATTTGGCGTAGAGGGTCATCGATCTGGTGATGCCTGCGGTCCAATCCATCGGGTTCTGGAAGGTTGCCTCGCAGTACCATCCGTCGAAGGTGTATCCCTCTCTGGTAGGGTCTGCCGGTCTGGTCGCAGTGGCATTGTAGGAATCCATCTGGATCTCGCTGACTGCGGAACCGCCGTTGGAGTTGAAGGTGATCTTGGGGAATCCCATGATCTGGACCTTGTACACTTCTGTGGTGGTTCCCTGGGTGTTGGTGGTGGTCTGAGTCACGAAGTAGGTGCCCACGGCCGCATAGGTATGCCTGGGGTTCCACTCCGATGAGTGCTCAGTGCTGTCGCCGAAGTCCCAATCGATGGTCTGGGCCTCGGCTCCGTCGAATACGAACTGGAGGGTGTACGAATAGAATTCTCCGTAGTCCCTCGTTATCTCCGGATCGGCATCCGCATCGGATGCGATGAAGGAGAAGGCCCCGACCACGAAGGCGAGGGCCATTATGGCTGCTATAACTCTGTTATCAAACTGCATAGATGATCGCACCTCCTGTGGGAGATGATTCGAAGTTCAGGGCTGACAGCACCGTGATCGAGAAGGTCTTGGTCGCGGATGTGAAGCCCGTCTTCGAGAATGTTAGGGTCACGTTGTATGTGCCCGGGCTGGTAGGGGTACCGGAAACATTAGTTCCATTCGCTGAAAGCCATGAGGCTCCGCTTATGGAGACCGAGCATCCAGATTCGGAAACGGTGGGCTTGAACGACCATGCGCTGCCTACGACTCCATATGAATCGGGAGTGCCTGTGACGGTTATGGTCGCTGTCTTCCAGACAGCATAGAGCTGGGTGGTTCCGTAGTTGAACGTGTAGGCTGAACCTGCGCTGTATGATGCCGAAGTGGCGGAACTACTGGTTGACCATCCGAGGAAAGTGTATCCGGACCTGGTAGGCGTCGTCGATGACAATGTGATGGATTTAGTGGTTGACGAATTGGTGACGGTGGTGTCGCTGGGCGCTCCCGATCCTCCGTTGGCATTGTACTTGATGGTGAAGTTGTAGGTGTATGTGGTCGTGGAGGTCATCTGGACCGCAGGATAGTAGCTTCCGCCGGATGTGATCGTGACCGAGTCTCCCAGACTGGTTCCGTATGATGACGATGCCATGTTGTAGTTGCTCGATGTGTAGGTTGTGGTATAGGAGTAATCGGTTCCCGAACCGGATTCGCTGGACTTTCCGTACCAGTCGATGTCGAAGCTCGCTCCGGAGGTCACAGTGTACGTGTGGCTGCTGGAGGTGTACTTGGTGGTATCGGAGCCTCCGACCCACTTGAACGAATCCCAGTTGCCCTTGTAGACGGTGATGCTGTACGTGGAGACCTGCTCCTGCCATACCGCGTACAAAGTCTTCGATCCGTTGTAGCTCACGCTTATCGAGCTACCTGCGGTGTAGGATGCACTGCTCGCTGAGGATGATGTGGACCATCCGAGGAATGTGTACCCTGATTTCGTGGGAGTCGTTGACGAAACGGTGAAGCTATGACTGCTCGTGCTGGTTCCTGTGTAACTCTGGGTAGAGGGTGCACCTGATCCGCCGTTGGCGTTGTAGTACAAGTAACATGTATAGTTGGTTGTGGTCGAACCACCCGTAGCAACGGTATAGAAATTCAGAGTGTACTGCGTGTTGAACTTGATACTGACATTCCCGTTGAGGTTACCTGAATAGGTGTCTCTGCTGCCTGAAGTGGACTTGGTGATACCGTTCAGGGATGTGACTGATGTCGAGGACCCTATGGCAGTCATCTTCGTGCTGGCAAAGAAGGACTCGCTGACGTAGAACGAACCTCCTTCCTTGACATAGATGCTCATCGTGCTAGAGGAAGGTGTATCGTTGCTCGAGTATGCAAAGTAGTATATCGAGGTGAAAGGCGAGGACTGAGTACCCTGACCGTTCATGTCAGTAACCGTGATGGTCCTGGAAGACGTATCGACGATTTCTCCATCCTCAGGATTGACGACATCGAGGTTCATGGTCGCAGACCCTACCTTGGCCTGGACAGGCAAGGAATAGGTCACAGTGTTCCAAGATCCGCTCTGAGTACCGCTGACATGATTGGTCTTCCCGGTTATGACATCGGTATAGTACAATGTGAACTGCAACTCGAAATCCTCATAGAAGGGTTCGTCATACCAACTCAGATCGTTGACGAGGTTGAATGTCTTGGTCTGACCATTTCCGATGGTTACGGTGGCCGCATCCGTCTCGTCAACATCATGGAACATGACGCAGGCCGAGGCCATGAGTATGGCCAAGGCCGCGAACATGAATATCTTCATTTCACGGTTCATTTCTATCACACGGCGTAGATGAGCGCTCCGCCCGTGGGTGCGGATGTGAAGATCAGCTGGCTGTACACATTGACTGTCACGTCTTTTGTTACAGTCTGGCCTGCTGCAGAGGTCACCGTCACGGTGGCGGTGTGTCCGGTACCGATGGATGCCTTATCGGCATGGAGCTGGCCGTTGGCGATGCTTACGTTCAGTCCCGTTACGGATGTGGAAGCTGCCAGGGTGTTGCCCGAACCTCCGGCGATAGTGAACGCAGATGTGTTGCCTCCGTCGTTGCCTGCCAGGATGTTCAGTTCGGAATCTCCGCTAATTGCGAGAGTGTCCTCGACGCTGACGGTGATGTTCACTGTCTTGGACTGACCGTATGCTGTCTCACATGTGACGGTCACGGTCTGATTCATTCCGACCGCTGTGGAGTTCTTCACCTTCAGGACTCCATCTGCTACGGATGCTCCGGAGAATGTGGAGACTGTCCAGGTCTTCGTCGAAGAGTCGGATGCGGTGATGGAAGCGGTCTTCTCGGTCGAGTTGTTCTTGTAGGTCAGGATGGACTGGTTGCAGCTCAATGTCAGAGCAGGCTCGGACTGGATGGTGATCTGCTTGATCGCTGTCTGAGAAGGTCCGTGGGTGGATGTTCCCGTGATGGTGACGGTGGTGGACTGGACTGTGCTGGATTTACCTGAGACGACTCCTGTGCTGGAATTCAAAGTGAATCCCGAGGGGAGGGTTCCGCTGATGACCACCCATGTGACTCCGATGTCGGATCCGTTGGTGATTGCAGTGGAAGAGACGTTGGTGTTGTAGGACTTGATCGTCTCAGCCGAACCGCCGACGATCTTGGAGTAGACTGTGAAGGATACTTCCAGATTCTTGGTCTCTCCTCCGGGAGCGGTCGCTGTCAGGTAGACGGTCTGAGCTCCGAGAGCCGTCGGGGTTCCGGAGACGACGCCGTTGCTCAGACTGAGTCCAGCAGGGAGGGTCTTTCCGCTGGTGACAGCCCAAGTGACCGTACCCATTCCGGATGTTCCGGTCGGGGTGAAGTTGATGTTGCTGCCTTTGATGATGTCGTTGATCGTTCCGCTGACAGACAGTCCAGATACTACTGTAAATGTGACGTACTGGTATGCTGTCTGGCTGACAGGCGAGGTCATAGTCGCCTTGATGACGACATTGTATTTCGTGCCCGTACTGGCGTTGGTGGGGATATTCACTGTGACGGTCTTCCCTGAAACAGATCCGACATTGGAGTCGTTGACCTGCAGGGAGACTGTCAGATACTGGGTGAGATCGCTCGGGAAGTCAGGGGTGTAGGTCCACCTGTAGCCGGGAGCGATGTTGATATTTGTGGGTGAGCCGTATGTTGCGCTGAGGTCCTCTCCGATGGCTTCGGACTCGTGGGAGTCTGCGATGATGCACACTCCTGCCATTGCCATGACGAGGACCGCGAACAGTGCGGCCACCTTGATGTTGCTAAACATGGTTTCAACTCGTTTATCCGGCCATTGGGGGACGGCGGCCGGGACCGTTGTTCGTATTCTTAGGGATGGCCAGAGCTATCGCTGAGACCATCATGAGCGCGTAGAGCAGCAGGGACAGCCAGTACGATCCGATGAACTGGCTGAAGTCGAGACCTGTGACATAGGAGACGTCGGTGGAGTCGCTGGTGAGGTAGGATATTCCAAGATCGATGCCGACCCATGCCAGGGCCGAGGCTATAGCAGGGATTATCGCAGGAAGCATCGGCAGTACCTCCCGAGCCTGTGCCTTATCAGAAGGGCGGTACCGAACGCTCCCACGGCTGAGAGCGCCCAGAACCAGGGATCGTCGAGGGCGTTGGCGATGATGTCCCATGCCGTTGTCACGGGGACGATGACGTCGGTCATCTCCTTCCACCTCTGAATCCAGATCCGAAAGAGGAGCGGGGTCTCAGGTCCCTGAGGATGAAGACCGCTATCGCCAGTACAGCGATGATGAAGAACACGGCCATGACGACCATGTAGTCGTGCTTCTCCTCCTCCAGATCCTGGATCTCGGTTCCCCTGACGGTGACCTTGACGGTCTTGGATGTCTGGGTTCCATTTCCGTGGTGGACCGATACTGTGAGGTCGTAGACCCCTTTCTCGGTGGGAGCTGCCCTGAGGGTGCCATCGGACACCTGGACGAAGCCTGCCGCCGAACCCGATACGGTGACGATGTCGCCTTCCGTGAGGGTCAGGACGATGTCCATCTTCTCGCCGACGACCATCTGGAAATCCGTGAGGTCGAGGATGTCGACATCCTCATGAGGAACGACGTTGATCGACACCATGTCGGACTTGGACGTCTCGGAGACGTTGTTCACCGCTTTGCAGACGACTGTGTACCTTCCCTCTTTCTCGTAGGTGTAGGCATTGCCTGCTTCCGGGATTCCGTCTCCGTTGAAGTCGTAGGAGTAGAACGATGCGTTCTGTCCCTTGAACAGTGCAACGACGGTGTATCCGTCATCGCTCAGGACCAGATCGAAATCTACCACAGGTGCAGAAGTCTCCGAACCATAGACCTGGATGGACCAGGAGTCGTCCCCGACGTTCACACCGAAGCTCTCTCCGACGTAAGCGGCCGAAGGGGTTCCTGAGATCATTCTGTACGTCTTGCCGTTCACTTCGCTGGTGACGACGCTGAACGGAGCTCCGCTCTGGATGGACACTTCTGCATCCGATTCGATGACGTAGCTGTACTGGATGCCTAACCAGGCCGCTTCACGATGATAGTTGTCCAGACAGATCACGCTGAACTCTTCGGAGACGAAGGATCCGTCGTAGCCTGCCAGGGTGCACTTGACCGTGTAGCTGCCCGAAGCGGGGAACTCGTAGAGTGCAGTGGGAGAGGATGTTGCGAACACCTTCCCCTCGTACGACCAGATTATGTTCGATGCGTTGGCGTATCCGGAGATCACGAAGTCGTAGACCCGAGGCTCCGTTGCCCTGGGCGTTGCCGTTATCGTACCCATCACGGGTGCTGGGGCGGATGCCTGTCTTTCGTTGACCTTCACGAATACGGTGTTCGTTACATCGACATAACCTTCCAGGGATGCCCTGTAGGTCACTGCGTATGTTCCCTTGTTCTCGTAAGTTCCCACGATGGATCTTCCGTCGACGGTGAGTCCTCCCATATCGCCTACCAGATTCCCATCCTTGGTCACTGAGACCAGAGTGATCTCGGCGTTGGTCGGGTTGGTCACGGGGGTGTAGGAGAAGCTGTCGCCTTCGGAGAGGACGTACTCTATGGGCTTGACGATGGTTATCGGCACCTTGACCGTCACTATCGACTCACCGGTAATGTATCCGGAATAGGATGCGTTCACCGTCACGAAGTACGTTCCGGGAGGAACATCCGTCATGTTCAACACGAGGTTGTGGTCATCGACCGTCACCTTCCCGTTCAGTTCGGATGACTGTGTTTTCACAGATATATGTGAATTCACAGGTACCGTCGAAATCGGGAGGGTGGCGGACTGGCCGCTTGTTACCGTTGCCGTGGCGTCGGATACCTGGACGGCGTTCCTCTTCCAAACCGCGTGGAGTGTCGAATCCTGAACGGGAGCGAATGACTCCAAGGCGGCAACTGATGTGGCGGATACTGCCCATCCCATGAAGGTATAGGCTCTGCTGGAGTAGGTGGCCTGCGGCAGAGATGCGTATGATCCTTTGGTTATGGTCTCGGACCATGTCTGCTGGCCGTTGACCAATCCGATCCCCGCATCATATGTGACTGTGCATTCGCCCGCGAACACCGACACTCTGAACTCATAGATCGATGAGTCATCGGTCAGAGTGAAGACGTACGACCCTGTCTGGGCTGTGACCGTTCCTCTGAGATAGGTGTTGTACGTGCTGTACAGCCAGTTGCTAGACACCGTCACGATGTCGATGGCCAGTCCGTCGGGGAGGGAGCCGCCGTATTCCAGCAGCAGACCCTTCCCGGTGATCGCCGTGAGGTTCTCGTCGACGGCCTGTCCGGTCTCGTATTCGAGGCTGAAGCTCTCGGTGTATGCATCGGAATCTTCCGTGAAGAGGATGACCGAAGCTGTCGCCATGATCAGGACAGCCATAGCTATCGCTGATGCACTTCTGATTCCGACCATCCCTGCTCACTCCTTTCTGCTCGCGTATTCCCTTCTGGGAGCGTTCTTCCAGTCGCGGTTGTAGTGCCTGAAGACCATGTGGGGATTGTCGTTGATCACCTTCATGACCGCATCCTTATCCTCCTGGGAGGACTCCCTGTTGGAGAGTACCCTGAGGAAGTAGGATGCCGTCCTGGTCTGGTTCTTGTTCTGGAATGCTATTCCGAAGAACTTCTTCTCCTTGGGGGACATCTTGGCGTAGTCCTCCTTGGACTTCCAGAACCTGGACCAGAACCTGCGGTTCCTGAGATCGGGGTCTGCCGCTTCCGCTGCCTTCCTCGCTCTGTAGGCTTCGACCTGCTTGTCAGTCGCGAGGCGGTCCCTGTTGAGGTTCAGGAAATCCTTGGCGTTCTGACGGGTCTCCTCGGGGGTCTCGGGGTTGCTGATGATCCCTTCGAGGTACATCCTTCCCCTGAGCGGGGTGCCCATGTTCTTGACCGCCTTGGAGATGTCCTCGATGGAACGGACCTCGGTGATGGGTCTCCTGGTCTTCCTTCCCCCGAAGAAGGATCTCCCTCCCATGAGTTCGGGGTCAGCCTTGACCTCGGCATCGGTGAGGAACTTCTCGGGGTGCGCGCTCATGTATGCGGCCACGGCGTCCTTGTTGGAGACGGGGGAATCCCTGTTCCCGAGGACCCTGTGGGCGTATCTTGTGGCCTTGACGCGATCCATGGATGCGAAAATGTCATCCACTTCTCCGGGCCTGAAATATCTGTTTGCCATAATTGACACCTTCTTGATTTACTCTGCTTGGTGCCCCCGCAGAGAAGGGGTTTCGCTCCGGATGGCCCGAATGTCCGAGGGGATGCGGTCCGCTGCCTGGGAAAAGCGCTGTATGAAAACCATAGCGGCGGACATGACCTACGCACTCCAAAACAGGACGCAAAACTCGAGCGGTACGGTCGGTGGGATGGCATACCATATGTGGGAGTTCGATGCCATCCCGGGATGGGCTGAGACGGGGAGGTGAGAGCCGTCTTGCATCCCCCCTTTGGGCCGGACCATTCGGAGCAAGGGCGTTCTCAGGATTCCATTCCCCTCGTCCAGACATACTTCTTGTCCAGTCTGGCGAACCTTGCTCCCGCGCGCTGGGAGACCACGATCCTGGTGACATCAGATGTCTGCGAGTGCACTTCCATCAGATGCTTCGCGTTCTCGAGGGTCTCGGATTCCAGGCGGCGCTTGACCACATTGTTCTTGGAGTCCGTCTTGAAGACGTCCACGACGAAGGGCTTCATCCGGATCAGACCTTCTTGTACTTCGCGACGATCTTCTTGGCCTCGTCAGTGTTGTTGTCTGTCCTATCGCTGTCCCTGGTGGGTGCGTCTTTCACGACGTCTGCGACCTTCTTGAGCCAATCCGCGAACTCAAGGATGACCTTGGGGTCGGTGGGTATGGAGCTGTACCTCTGGTTGTTGGACACGGAGATTCCGGCGGTGTAGTCGCCGTACTGCTCGGTCTTCCTGTCCCAGAAGGAGTTCATGTCGAAGGAGACCCTGAAGGATCCCCTTGCGAAGGTCATGACGTTGTCCCTCATAGGAGGGTGCTCGTTCTTGATGGGCTGTGCTGCTGTTCCGAATGTCTGTATGACATCATTTCCTATGTTACCAATTGCCATTTCGATTCCTCGCAATTCGTGTATTGAAGAGGTTTGGCAATACGGTAAGAAGGGTGGAAGAAGGCGTTTCTAGAAGGAGATCGGAACTTAATCTTGCAGCTTTCAGCAAGTGATGGCGTAGAGATGCTGCTAAACAACTTGCACGAACCCCGCCTAATGGCGAAGCGCACACTTTGTCTGGCTCGATGCGTTTTGCATCTCTCCCTCGGCGCCATTTCTCTCAGATTTTTTCCGAAATGTCGTCAATCTTCTTGCGGAGCTTTGATTTTTTCGGACCTGCACCGTTGTCCAGTTTCTGAAGCAGTTCTGCCTCTTCCTTCGTCACCTTCGATGGCACATCGATCTTCACGCGCACGAACATGTCTCCGCGGGTAGACGAATTGGCCGACCTGGGCATGCCCTTCCCGTTGATCCTCAGAACAGAGCCCACCTGGGTACCCTTGGGTATCGTGAGGATCACCTTCTCGCCCTCCAGCGTCCTGACCTCCTCCTGTCCGCCCAGGACCAGCCTAGGATATGTGGTGGTTATCCCGGTCCAAAGGTTCGCCCCGTCCCGGTCGAAGGCCTTGTCCTTCTTGACGTGTATTATAACGTAAAGGTCTCCCGGAGGCCCCCCGTTGTAGCTTGCGTCCCCGAGGCCCCTGAGCGTCAGGGTCGAGCCTTCGTCCACCCCTTTGGGTATGCTGACCTCGACCTTGGACGTCTTCTGCGTGTAACCGCTTCCGCGGCATTCGGGGCAGCGCTCTTCGTAGGACTTCCCGGTGCCGCGGCACTTGGGACAGTCGGAGACGGATACCATGTTTCCGAACATGGTCTGACGGACGGAACGGACCTGGCCGGTTCCGTTGCACTGGCCGCAAGTGGATACCTTCCCGTCCTTGCCCCCTGTGCCTTTGCACGGGGCGCACGTCACCGTGTGGGGGACCTGCACCTCCTTCTTGACGCCGTTGAGGGCGTCGAGGAGGGAGATCTCGATATCCATCCTGAGCGAGTTGCCCTGCCTGGGACCTCTGCTCTGCTGGCCTGATCTCCCTCCTCCAAATATGTTTCCGAAGAAATCACCGAATATGTCGCTGATGTCTTCCGCGTGGGTAAAGTCGTCCCATGAGAATCCGCCTCCGGAGAACTGGCTGTTTACAGCATCGCTTCCGTACGTGTCGTAGGTCGTCCTCTTTTCGGGGTCCGACAGGACCTCGTATGCCTCGGAGATCTCCTTGAACTTGGCCTCGGCGACCTCTTTGGGCTCTTCCGACACATCCGGATGGTACTTCTTGGCGAGCCTGCGGTAAGCGCTCTTTATCTCGTCCTGCGTGGCGCTCTTGTCCACGCCGAGCGTCTCATAGTAGTCTTTCCCCATTCGCGTTTCCCAGCTCAGTTCTTGTCATCGTCGTCGACTATCTTGTAGTCGGCGTCTACGATGTTGTCGTCTGCTTTGCTCTCCTGCGACTCCTGCGCCCCCGACTTGGGGGCGGCATCGGCCTGGGAAGCCTCCTGGTATATTCTCTGGGAAATAGGCTCCATGGCCTTCATCAGGGCGTCCATCTTCTTCTTTATGGATTCGACGTCCTCCGACTTGTTGGCCGTCTCGAGGTCCGTTATCGCATTCTCGATGGACGACCTCTCGGACTGGTTGACCTTCTCTCCAAGCTCCTCAAGGGACTTGCGGACCGTGTAGACGGCCGTCTCCGCCTGGTTGTGCACTTCGATGGCCTCGACCTTCTTCTTGTCGGCCTCCGCGTAGGTGTCGGCCTCCTTGACCATCTGCTCGATCTCGTCCTTGCTCAGCTTGCTGGAGGACGCTATGGTTATCTTCTGCTCCTTGCCGGTGCCCTTGTCCTTGGCTGTCACCGTCACTATGCCGTTGGCATCTATGTCGAAGGTGACCTCGATCTGGGGTATCCCGCGGCGCGCGGGCGGTATGCCGTCGAGTATGAAGCGGCCGAGGGACGTGTTGTCCGATGCCATCTTCCTCTCGCCCTGGATGACGTTGATCTCCACCGAAGGCTGGTTGTCCGCCGCCGTGGAGAATATCTGGGACTTCTTCGCCGGGATCGTGGTGTTCCTCTCGATGAGGGGCGTTGCGACCCCGCCGAGGGTCTCGATTCCAAGTGTGAGCGGGGTAACGTCGAGCAGGAGGACGTTCTTGACGTCTCCCGAAAGGACGGCTCCCTGGATCGCCGCGCCCATCGAAACGCACTCCATCGGATCGATGCCGCGCTGGATCTTGGGGCCGACGATGCTCTCCACATAGTTCTGGACGGTGGGCATCCTTGTCGGACCGCCGACCATGATGATCTTGTCTATCTTCTCCTTGCTCAGTTTGGCGTCTGCGATGGCCCCCTCGATGCACGGCTTGCACCTGGAGACGATCGGTTCGACCAGGTCCTCTAGCTTGGCCCGGGTCAGCGTCTGGGTGAGATGCTTGGGGCCGGACGCGTCGGATGCGATGAAAGGGAGGTTGATCTCTGTCTGCATTGTGGTGGAAAGCTCGATCTTAGCCTTCTCGCATGCCTCCCTGACCCTCCAGAACGCCATCTTGTCAGCAGTCAGGTCGATACCGGTCTGCTTCTTGAACTCGCCTGCCACGTATTTCGTGATCACCTCGTCCATGTCGGAACCTCCGAGCTGTGTGTCCCCCTTGGTGGAGAGCACTTCGAAGACCCCGTCGCTAAGGTCCATTATCGTGACGTCGAGTGTTCCGCCTCCGAGGTCGAAGACCATGATCTTCTGCTCGGTGCCGTTCTTGTCGAGACCGAATGCCAGGGCCGCGGCCGTTGGTTCGTTGATCATGCGTACGACCTCTAGGCCTGCGATGGCGCCGGCATCCTTTGTGGCCTGCCTCTGATTATCGTCGAAGTAGGCCGGGACCGTTATCACTGCCTTATCGATGGTCTCTCCGAGGAACGACTCGGCGTCCCTCTTTATCTTCTGAAGGATGAAGGCCGAGATCTGCTGGGGAGTGTATTCCTTGCCGTATACCTTGATCTTCTCGCTTGTCCCCATCTTCCTCTTGACGTTCTTGATCGTCCCTTCGGGGTTAGTGACAGCCTGCCTCCTCGCCGGCTCTCCGACGAGCAGTTCGCCTTCTTTCGTAAATGCAACGTAGGACGGGAAAGATTTACCGCCGACGCTGGTGCCCTCGGCGCTGGGGATCATGGACGGCCTTCCGCCCTCCATGGCCGATGCTGCCGAGTTGCTTGTTCCGAGATCTATTCCTATTATTCTTGACATATCGCTCACTCCTCTTTTTCCTCTGCCGGATCTACGGCCTCGTTGCTCCCGGACTTCTCCGGGGCCTTAGTCACTTTCACTTTCGAGTACCTAAGTACCCTGTCGCCGCTGGCGTACCCTTTCTGGAACACTTCGGCGATCCTGCCGTCCTCTTCTCCCTCCACGGTGCACAGGGCCTCGTGGAACCTCGGGTCGAACGCCCCGTCCGTAGGGACCTCCCCGATCCCATATCCGGCCAGGGTCTTCATCAGGTTCTGGCGGACCTTCCTGACGCCCCTGATGAACTCGTTGTCCTCGCCTGTGCTGTCGAGCGCCCTGTCCAGGTCGTCCAGCGTAGCGAGCAGGTCCGTGGCCAGGCCGTCGGCCGCATGCTTCCTGAACTCCTCCGTGTCTCTCAGAGACCTCTTGCGATAGTTATCGAAGTCCGCCTGTATCCTTTTTGCCGCGTTGAGATATTGGTCCGCAAGCTCCCTGGCCTCTGCCAGCTCGTCCTTGGCCGGCGCCTCTTCGCACCCGGTGCCCTCGGCGGCTTCCGCCTGCGCTTTCTCCTCTTCCGCCTTCACTTTTTCTCTAGACCTGCCAGTCATCTGCAACCATCTCAAGGGGACTATAATGTTAAAGGGGGCCGGTCAGGCCCCCTGTTTGTCTGCAGTTTCAGTCGTCGTCCATTCCGGGGGGCATTCCGCCCTCCCCTACGCCCAGGTCCTTGGAGGAGCCCGAGGATGCGATGACATCGTCGATCCTGAGGATCATGACGGCCGCATCGGTGGCGGAGTTGATGGCGTGCTTTCCGACCCTGTAGGGTTCGATCACGTTGAGCTTGGCCATATCCTCGACCTTTCCGGTGAAGGGGTTGATACCTGCGTTGATCTTGCCCTCCTTGTGCTGTTTCCTCATTTCGATGATCATGTTGATCGGGTCGAGTCCCGCGTTCTCGGCGAGGGTGGTCGGTATGACCTCCATCGCGGACGCGAAAGCCTCGAGGGCGAGCTGCTCCCTTCCGCCTATGGTGGCGGCGTAATCCCTGAGCCTCATGGCTATCTCCATTTCTTTGGAGCCGCCTCCGCACTCGACGAGTCCGTCCTCGACCGCGACCCTGACCGCGGACCAGGCGTCGACGAGGGACCTCTCGACCTCGTCGGCGACATGGTTCGTTCCGCCTCTGACCAAGACCGAGACGGTCTTCGGGTCCCTGACCTCGGTGATGAAGGTCATGTCCTCGTCCTCCACCTTTCTGAGCTCAACGAGACCGGCGGACCCGAGGTCCGCGGACGAGATGTCGGATATCTTGTTAACAATGGAGGCGCCTGTGGACCTGGCGAGCCTGTCCATGTCGCTCTTCTTGACACGCCTGCAGGCATAGATGCCCGCCTTGGAGAAAAGATGCTGGGCCAGGTCGTCGATGCCCTTCTGGCAGAAGACGACGTTCGCCCCCGCATCCTTGATGTTCTGGACCATCTTCTTCAGCATGTTCTCCTCCTCTGCTACGAAGAGAGATATCTGGCTGGGGTCGGTGATCTGGATCTTGGCGTCGACCTCGGTCTTCTTGACCTCGAATGCGGCATCGATCAGTGCGATCTTTGCGCCCTTGACCACCTTTGGCATGTTGGGCTGGACCGGCTCCTTGTCGATGATTAGCCCCTTGTAAAGCTTGGACTCCTCCATCCTGGCACCGGCCTTCTTGACGGTCTGGATGTTTTTGAGGTCCACGGTGTATGTTCCGTCGCTCCCTTTCTCTGCGACGGTCTTGACGGCCTCAACGACCAGGTCGGAGAAGTATGTCTTGGACCCGCTGACCTGCTTGCTTATCATCGCGACCTCGGCTATCTGTTTGAGGGTCTCCTCGTCTTTCAGAGAGACTTTCTTCGCGATCTCCCTCAGGATCTCCTGGGTCTTATCGTTGGCAAGCCTGTAGCCCGATGTGATTATGGTCGGGTGCACGTTCGCGTCGATGAGGTCGACGGCCTTCTTCAGAAGCTCGCCGGTTATTATGACGGAAGTCGTGGTACCGTCGCCCACCTCGGAGTCCTGTGCCTTGGCGACCTCGACGAGCATCTTCGCTGCGGGGTGCTGCACGTCCATCTCTTTGAGGATCGTCACACCGTCGTTGGTGATGACGACGTCCCCGATGGAGTCTACCAGCATCTTGTCCATGCCTCTCGGGCCGAGGCTGCTCTTCACAGAGTCGGCTATCGCCCTTGCGGCGGTGATGTTGTTGTTCTGAGCGTCTTTTCCCTTGCTTCTCTTTGTTCCCTCTCTGAGAATCAGAATAGGTGCGTTACCCATACCCATATTTTTAGCCTCCAATTAATTCCATTTGGTGGATTCTGGTTGGATAAAGTTTGTTCTTCTATATAAACATATCAATTTAACACCCATGCAGGACACCGCATGGAACGCCGTTCAGTGTATGAACAGCATCTCGCGGTACTTGGGAAGCGGCCACATCTGATCGTCTATGATCATCTCAAGAGCATCCACGTGCTGCCTGGTGCTTTCCATAAGCGGGACCACCTCGTCGTGGAAGCCTATCGAGCGCACCCGCTCCTCCCCGATATGTGCCAGCCTGTCGCAGAGGACGTCCATGTCCTTGGCCATCCTGCGCGCTTCGGATATGTGATACGAAATATCTTTGATGAGCTCGACCTCGTTGGAGGCCAGGGACCTGAACTCTGCGGCCGGGAAGGACTCCTTTATCTTGGAAACGTTGTCGAGCAGAACGGACTGATATCTGGTGGCCACCGGCAGTATGTGGTTGAGGGTCATGTCGCTGAGCACCCTCGATTCTATCTCTATCTTCCTGCCGTACTGCTCCCACAGCACCTCGGCCCTGGATTCCTTCTCGGTCTCCGTGAGTACGCCCGTGTCGGCGTAGAGCTCCTTCGCCCTGGGGGAGAAAAGCGCATCGTAGACAAGTGGCACCGACGTCTCGCAGTCCAGGCCCCTGCGGGCCGCCTCGGCCTTCCATTCCTCGGAGTAGCCGTTGCCCTCGAAGCATATGTCGCGGCACCCTTTGTAGGTCATGCATATCTCGTCGAGGATTGCCCTCTCGGTCTGCGCCCCGTCGGCTATCCTTGCGTCCACCCTCATCTTGAACTCCTTCAGCTGTTCGGCGACGATGGTGTTTATCATTGTGATCGCCGAGGAGCAGTTGGCGGAAGAGCCGACTGCCCTGAACTCGAACCTGTTCCCGGTGAACGCGAACGGGGACGTCCTGTTCCTGTCCGTATTGTCCACCAGTATCTCGGGTATGTGAGGAATGCCCAGGCTGTACCCTGCTTTCTTCCCGATCTTCACCATGTTCTTGGACTCGAGCAGCTGCTCGAAGGCCGAGGTTATCTGGGAACCGAGGAATACCGACATTATCGCCGGAGGCGCCTCGTCGGCACCCAGCCTGTGGGCGTTCGAGGCCGTCATGATCGCGGCCTTGAGGAGATGGTTGTTCTTGTAGACGGCCATGAGCACGTTCACGGTCAGTGTCAGGAACCTCAGGTTCTCGGCGTCCGTCTTCCCGGGCGCCATGAGAGGTGTCCCGTCCCCGGTGCCCAGAGACCAGTTGCAATGCTTCCCGGAGCCGTTGACCCCTTTGTAGGGCTTCTCATGAAGAAGCGCCCTGAACCCGTGGCGTTTCGCCGTGGGCTTCATCACCGACATCAGCATGAGGTTGTGGTCGATCGCAAGGTTGGCCTCCTCATAGACGGGGGCCACCTCGAACTGGTTCGGGGCCACCTCGTTGTGCCTTGTCTTTATCGGTATCCCCAGCTTGTAGCATTCGATCTCCAGGTCCCTCAGGAACTCCAGGACCCTCTGCGGGATCGATCCGAAATAATGGTCGTCCAGCTGCTGGCTTTTGGCGCTTTCGTGTCCCACGAGTGTGCGCCCTGTCAGCATAAGGTCGGGACGCTGGGAGAACAGTGCGGAATCCACCAGGAAGAACTCCTGCTCCCATCCCAGGTAAGATTCGACGTTGGCCCCGCGCATCCCGAAGTACTCCAGTATCTCGGAGGCGGCCTTCGAGACGGCGGCCTTCGACCTGAGCAGGGGGGTCTTGTAGTCCAGGGCCTCCCCCGTATATGATATGAAAACCGTAGGCACGCAAAGCACGTCCCCGACGATGAACGCCGGCGACGAGGGGTCCCACGCCGTATACCCGCGGGCCTCGAAGGTGTTGCGGAGGCCCCCGTTGGGGAACGAGGAGGCGTCGGGCTCCTGCTGGCAGAGAAGCGCGCCGGAGAACGTTTCGAGAGATTCGTCGCGGCCGTAGGGGGTTGCGAAGGCGTCGTGCTTCTCCGCCGTGCCGCCGGTTAGAGGCTGGAACCAGTGCGTGTAATGCGTGGCGCCCATGTCCATCGCCCAGCGCTTCATGCCCTCGGCGACGTGCTCGGCCGCGGAGATGTCGAGGGTCTTGCCGCTTTCGATGGATTCGTATATGGACCTTCTCGTTTCCTGGGAGAGGTATCTCCTCATGTTCTTCCTGTTGAACACGTTGCACCCGTAGTAGTCGGAAACGTTGGTACCGGGCGGGACCGCTTTGACCGGTTCTCTTCCGAACGCCTTCTCCACAGCCGCAAACCTGCTGTTGTCCATGTTCGGGGTGAGCGATTTATTTCATTTAAATCTTTCCGAAACCCCCTGACAAATGTATTCATTATTAAAATTGAATTAGACATTTGTCTAATAATATTTAATATTTTTATTGTTAACTCCAGATGAGAGCGAATGACGGCGACATAGTCCCTATGTCCGGGGTCGTGTGGCCGCGTGTGCGCAAAGGGCGCCGGAACAGGCCGTCTGGAATAGTATTTTACCTTTGACACGCAATCCAGTGCCGAAGGAAAAAAACAATGGCCCTTTCACTTTTCAAAAATGCGGATGCCCTTTATGAACAAGCCATAGACCTCATAAAACAGGGCGAGTTTGAAAAAGCCCGCGGAAGATTGATGAAGTCTATCGAGAAGGACGGCGGGCCCGACGATATATCATCGGTACTTGTGTGCATGATCGACATGCGCGGAAGGCTAGGGGACATATCGGCTTACAGGAACCTCCTCAACGCCCTGAAGGCCACCGCCGCCAGGGAGTTCACTTTCGGCCTGACCACGGTGAGCGTCCCGATGATGATCGTCCAGTGCGAACTGGCGGTAGAGGAGATACAGGCGTTCAACATGAACGGCGCCTCGACCGTGCTGCTGGAGAAGGGCAACAGGCTCCTGAAACTAGCCCAGAGGTATCAGTCGGAAGTGGGCAACGAGACCCTCAAGATGAACGAGATCTTCCTCAACGACACGACAAGGACAGGCATCAGGGAGGGGATGGTTCTGCTGGCCATGGGATACGAGTCTCTGGCGTCCGGCACGGTCTGGGACGACCCGAAGAAGGCCGCGGAGTACCAGCAGATCGCCTACGGATACCGGAAACAGGTCGGGGACACGGGAGAGTCCAACCTGAGACTGGTAAACGATTACTCCAGGACGTGCAAATGCTGGTTCTGCGGAAGGACCGCTTCCGGCCTGGGCATACACTTCTTCCCGATTTCCAGCGAGATCTCGCCGATGCTGAGGAAGTCGGGCGAGGGCGAGCCCCTAAGGTCCGAGAGCGAAGATTACGGATCCATATATGCCTGCAGGGCATGCTACAAAGGCATATCCGCCAGGGCGGACGACATAGCCAAGGCCTACCACAACCAGGCCATGAGCGAGATGAGGGCGATGGAAGCACGGCTGCAGGCGGAGATCGTCGCACTTTGGTCCGCCGTCAGATCGATAAGGTGATAATTTGGAAGACATGGTAATGCTCAGGTGCAAATACTGCGGTGCGCCGTTCGAAGCCAAGGACGTCGAGGCCGACACGCCGTATATAACGTGCCGCAGCTGCGGAACGACCCAGCAGCGCATAGATGCCAAAGCGTACCTGGACCAGGTCATGGACCAGGTCAGGTCCTGGGTAAGCAACGCCATGCCGGGCGGGTTCTCCATGTCCCAGGCCGAGAACGTCGACTCGATTGCAAGGCACAACATCTACGTGACCAACGTCAGGCCTAGGATCTCTGCCGAGATAACCGAGTACAAGTTCGCGGCGAACACCCTCATGACGAATCCGCTTTTCGTGATGCCTTTCACCACGGACAACGCCGCGAAGCCCGTGCACACGTCAGCGTCCGCCTTCGAATTCGACGCCAAGATCAAAGGGCTTTCCCCTCTTGCGGTCGACAGCGGAGACCGCAGGGATCTCAACGGTGCGGAAGACCTGGTGAGGGCGTATGCGCTGATGATCAACAACGTGAAGCTGCTCCAAGAGGACAAACCGGGAAGATATGTGCTCATGAGCAACAACTTCTCACAGGCGTCCGAGATGCTTTCAAAATCAAACGAATATGCTCCGGTGTCAAAGCGCTTTTCGGCATTGGCACAGGCATGCACGGGATGCGAGAAGCTCCTCAACGGGGACCCTATGGGAAGCATAGGGTATCTGGAGAAGGGCGTCAACGGTCTCAAAGACGTGAAGGACAACCTGTTCTCGGTGCCTTCGATGGCCATAATGTACCAGGGAGTGGAGCGCGAACTTTCGCAGGTGAGCGCGGTGGCAGACCTGGTCAAGAGCTCGTCCTCCACCGGCGGCGATCCGGTCAAGACCCTCGGGGCCCTCGCCAAGATCTCTAGGATACAGTACCCCAACGTCAGCAACTGGACCATCTTGAGGACCAAGGACAGGAACAGCGAGCTGTTCCAGCATCTGTCCCAGGCGCTGGGTGCCAGGAGCGGCTCGGGAACGGTGCTCATAGCTTCCGGGGACGGGGACTACCTGTTCCCGTTCTGGGACGTGGACCTGAGATACAGCTTCGTTACCGGGGCCCTGTGGTCCAAGAAGAGCGTCGAGGTAACGGAGGACATCCTGGTGCCGGGTGATTTCGCCATCGACGCGGGGTGCCTGACCAATCCCGCGTCCGGAGTGACGGACATTTTCGCACTGCGCCCGGAGACCAGCATCCTGGCCGGACTCCGCGGGTCGGAGACCAGCATCAGCGGCGGCGAGGGCATAGGTGCCCTTTCCGAGACCGCCCGGCCGGGCAGCCCGGGAGCAAGAAAGATAATTGTCCCGCTCAGCACCAAGAAGGAGGCTGAGCACCTAACCGAGAACTATCTCGTTCAACGCACGCAGAGCAACAGCAAGCTGAGGCTCAGCAAGCCGTACGTGAAGAACCTGATATACGTCCCGTGCAAGGTGTCCGGCAGCTCCGTCATCATAGACGGATTCGGGAAACTGCTGCCCGAGAGGATAAAAAGGACCGACATCAATCAGCTGATAGTACTATGAAAAAGGAGATAGAGGAAATGACAAACAAGGACAAGTTGGCCAACAGGACCCTGTCCGCAGTGATCGGCTCAATGTTCCTGATCGCGGTGGTCATCGGTCTGGTGGCCTACAGCGTAATGGACGAGGGGATCGACATAATCCTCTGGGTCGTGCTAATGATAATGGGATTGACCTTCGCCGTCCTGTCCCCCATGCAGAGGGGCGGGACGACCAACTTCGGTCCGAGCAACAGCGACTATAACCTTGTGCTCGGGGCCCTGATGCTCGTCATCGGCCTCGCCGGATACATGTGGTTCCACACGGACCTCGGTTGGCTGGCCCCCGTGGCCCTGATACTGCTGACGGTTGCCGCGGTCGGAATAGTGATTACAATAAAGAACAGGAAGTGATTGAAGATGCCTTTAGAAGAAGTTGGAGTCCACATGAGGGGGAACACGTCCCTGGTGGAGCGCATCGGGCTTTACATACCCATATACAGGGGATATAAAGAGAAGAACCTCCGCAGAGACGAGGACAGGGCCATCAGGCAGGAGGTCGCACGCACGCTGGAAGGCGCGAAGAACGACATGGCCACCATCCAGAGGGCCGCAATAAAGGACATGGACCTGATGAGGGACGCAGAGAGGATACGCACGAAAGTGGACAAGTACCACATCTCCGTGCAGAAGGCGGTGAACGGATACAGCGGATGGCACGCCTCCGTCAAGATACTGGAGGACGAGCTGGATATGCTCGTATCCTGGGACGCTAAACTGGTCGACGGCACCGTTCTTCTTAGAAAGGAGGTCGCAGACCTGGTGGCAAAGATTGATTCGGGAGAGTACGCCATAAAAGCCCCCCTCAGGGAGATCGAGAAGACCGTCGACAGGATGATCGAGGACTACAACCAGAGGGAGACCGTTATGAGGGGCTTCATGGAAGGGGTCAAGGAGTGAATGCAATGGCAGAAAAGAAGACCAACGTGGTAAACTGGGAGAGCCAGGGTCCGGACGATATAATCTACACATACGAGTACAACGATCTGAGGACCCTTACCTCCGTCACCGTCCCCGAGCATGCGGTAGCGCTTTTCATAAGGGACGGGCAGCTCACCGGCGTACTGGAGCCTGGAAGGCACTCGGTCATGTCATCGAACATCCCGTGGCTCACCAAGCTCTATCAGATCGCTCTGGGATACAAGGAGACCCCTTTCAAGGTGCAGATCATCTACGTTTCACTGAAGATGTTCAACGGCAGGTGGGGCATCAGGGGAATGATCAAGGCGGCGCACGAATACGACGTGCCCATAACCCTCATGGCGAACGGGGACTACCAGTTCCGCGTCAAGAAGGAGGACATCGCCGTGTTCTTCACGCAGATAGTGGGAGGCATGAGCGCCTACAGCACCGGCGACGTCAACGCCTTCATGAAGAGCTTCATCAACGAGCAGATAACCCAGCAGCTCACCGAGCAGTACTACATGGACGTGTACACGAACCTCGAGAGGGCGTCCACCTCCACCAAGGTGCTGATCGAGCCTTACTTCACGCAGAGGGGCATAGAGCTGCTCGCACTGAAGATATCGGAGCTCAGGACGACCGACGAGGACATGGAGAAGGTGTTCCAGTACCTGCAGTTCAGCTCCAAGAACGGTGAGGCCTTCAAGAAGTACGCGGTCATGGACCGCATGGCCGACGCCATTGGCAATTCCGAGGGAGGTGCGGCCGTGGGCACGGGAATGCTCCTGTTCCCCCAGATGTATCAGCAGCTCCAGCAGCAGCAGGCTCCCCAGCAGCCGTCCGGGCAGGTCCCCAAGGTCCTTTGCCCGTACTGCGGCACGCCTAACGAGTATCCCTACAAATACTGCGGGAACTGCGGAAAGCCGTCCCCCCAGCAGCAGGCCAGGGACGATATCGGGAGCCCGACCGCAGTACAGCAGCAGGCCGCCTATTCCGCCGCCCCGACATCGGCGGGAGGGCAGAAGAAGTTCAGCGTCTGTCCGTACTGCGGAGAGGATCTGAAGGGACTTGCCAAAACCCCGAAGTTCTGTCCGTTCTGCTCCGAGCAACTGAACTGAAACTGATTAGCCGGCCCGGCCGGCATCCTTCTTTTTTCATCCGAGTGCGGACCTCCCCCCGTGTGTGAGATTTTTAATTGCAAGAATATTTTTTGATGATTCAATAATATTATTTACGAAATTCGTAGTTTTTATTCGTTTATTGACGTAAATCGTTAAACGACTGATATAAATAGTAGTAATCAGTTGTATATGTCGGAGGTAAGTGGCTATCGGCAAACGAAATAACACAAAGATCTGCGGCGAAGATTGTTCAGTATGGTACTGCGGTAACAAAGAGCAGAAGACTGGCCTGATGGCGCTTTACTCTGATTGACCCTCGCCGGAACAGTCTGCAAGACCCGACTGATGACCGCAACAATCCCGGCTCCGCCGGGCCCTTACCCCTCTCGGGGGCTTTTGGATTTTTCCGATAATCGGCTTTTTATACTGAACTACCGGTTCTCATTACGCTCACATGAAGACAGTCGAAGACTATATCCAGACCATACCGGACTTTCCGACCAAAGGAATAATGTTCAGGGACATAACGACCGTCCTGCAGGACAGCGAAGGGTTCTCTCTTTCGGTCGACGGGATCGTCGACATGCTCGAAGGAGTGGACTTCGACCTTGTGGCGGGGTCCGAGTCGAGGGGCTTCATATTCGGGGCCCCGGTCGCGTACGCCCTCAAGAAGGGCTTCATCATAGTCAGAAAGAAGGGCAAGCTCCCGAGGGCCACCATATCCCAGGAGTATGACCTTGAGTACGGCACCGCTACATTGGAGATGCACAAGGACTGCATCAAACCGGGACAGAGAGTAGTGATCGTCGACGACCTGATAGCCACCGGCGGCACCACCGAGGCCATGGTCAAGATGATTGAGAAGCTGGGCGGGAAGGTCGTCAAGATATGCTTCGTCATCGAGCTCGCGGGCCTCGAAGGCAGGAAGAAGCTGGAGGGATACGACGTGGAGTCCCTCGTGGTGTACCCCGGCCACTGACCTTGCCCGCGTTCGGTCTCCCGGTCGCGGCTACGGTCTGTCCCTTGAGACGTTCCTTATTGAAAAATAAAAAAGCGGGCGATGCCCGCCAAATAGTTTACCTCTTCGAGGTCATCTTGCGGAAGATCTCGCAGCAGTTGATCTCGATGTCGAGGAGCTTCTCGATGTTCATCTTCGCAGCGATGCCTCTGGGTGCTCCGGGGAGTCCCACGGTCACTCCGATCCCGAGCGCTTCGCGGAGGTCCCTCATCACGTATACGTCGGTCAGGTCGAGCACGGACACTCCGAGCTTCTTGGCGACGTATTCCTTCGCGGCGGGGGTCTTCATCTTTCTGGCGAACTGCATCCTGGCGACAAGGTCTCCGGAGGTCCTGATGCCTCCGAGTCCGGAAGCCATCATGTGGGCGATCGACATGCCGGCGGGGTCGCCGACACCGATCTAAATTCCGTCGACCTTGGCCACTTCGACCATGGCTTTGCTGCAGCGGGTGACCGCCTCTGCGGGAGGGGTCTCCAGCATGGGTATTCCGCCGACTCCCATTCCCATGTTCACATGGCAGGGCAGGTTGGACTTCTTCTCGCACTCTTTGATGAGGGCCACCGAGTAGGCCATGTTCCAGGCCAGGGATTTTCCGGACTTGGTATTGGTGACCGGTCCGAAGACGTCGACACCGGCCATCTCTGCGAGCTTTGCCTGATCGTGAGGGTATATTCCCGCAACGTCTTGTCCCTTGTAGTCGAGCATCCCGTGAATTCCGATGACATTCTCGCTGGACATTCCCACCATGGTCTGTGCCTCGGGGCGGGCCTTCTTGAGCAGCTCCACTCCTCTGAGCACCGACAGGAAATCTCCGTCGCCGGCGGACGCGGTCGTATCGAAGTTGAATCCGTCGGACCCGGCCTCCTGCATCTTGACCCCCATGAACTCGATGTCCCTGGTCATCATGTCCATCGCCTTCTCCATCTCGGACTGGGCTTCCTCTATCTTTCCCTCCCTCATAAGGTCGGGCGGGTTGCCGAAGGGCCCGTCGGGCTCGTAGTACAGGCCCATGTTGGGCATGGCGCCGTAGAAGAAGGGAACGATCATGCTGTTCTGCATGTCTTCCATCTTCTGCATCTGCATCGCTATGACCGCTTTCAGCGGCTTGACGCTGTAGTTGTTGTCGAGGCTTCCGAATTCGAAGGTGTCCATCGAAAGGGCGCGCTCGTGCACCTGGGCGGCCGCCAGTGCGGACATCTCTATGCCGCAGCCGCTGCTTCCGCTGTCACCGGTGAACTTGTTCTGAGCTCCGTCGTTCGAAAGGACGACCTCGTTTCCGGGCTCGACGCTGACTATCCTGTTGCGGTCGCATACGATGTCGCAGAGCATTGCCAGCTCTTCAGAGGTGAGGTCCGGGACATTTCCGACCTCTACCGCCTCCGCCATTCCCGCCTGCAGATCGTCGATTATCTTCTCGCGTGTGCAGAATATCCTTTTTCCGTCTCCCATGTATGTGAGGTATTCGGCCATTTCCGTTCACCCCAGGAGGGCTTTGGCCCTGTCCACCTGCTCGGAGGCTGACTCGCTGTAGCAGTCCGCACCGATCTTGTCGGCCCACGTCTGCGTGACCGGCGCCCCGCCGACCATCACTTTGACGTCGTCTCTGAGGCCGGCGTCCTTGAGCATGCCGATGATGTCCCTCTGGACGGTCATCGTCGTGGTCATAAGAGCGGACAGTCCCATCATGGAGCATCCGTTGTCCTTTACCTGCGCGATGAAATCTTTCGACGGAACGTCCCTTCCCAGGTCGACCACGTCGAAACCTCCGCACTGGAGCATCGTGGAGCAGATCGACTTGCCTATGTCGTGGACGTCGCCTTCGACGGTGCCCATGCAGACCTTGGCCAGCTTTGTGCCGACCTGGTCCTTCGGGAGGTCCGCCTCAAGTGCTTTGACGGCCGCGGACATCCCGTTCGCCGCGCTCAGCACGTGGGGGAGGAACAGCTTCCCCCTCTCGAACAGCACTCCGACCTCGCTCATCCCGGCGCCCATGGCCTCGATTATGTCCGTGGCCTCCATGCCGGCGGCTTTAGCGTCCGCGGCGGCCTTCTGTATGCCGGGGACCTTGTACGCCACCATCGCCGCTGCGATGGCTTTTCTCTCGTTTTCAAAACTTGTCATTATTATTGTCTCCTTGATTTTTAATGTGGCCGGGCTGCGCCCGGCCTTGTTTTCAGCCTTTCACCTTTGCGACCATCTTGTTGACGCAATCGGTGGCGTTCTCCGAGTAGACGTCGGCACCGATCTCCTCGCACCACTGCTGTGTCGTCGGCGCACCGCCGATGTTGGTGATGACCTTGTCCCTGACGCCTTCCTCCTTGAGGAGCTCCTCGAAGGTCTTCTGGTTGACCATGGTGGACGTCATGAGCGCGGACGTACCGACGGCCTTCGGCTTGTCGTTCTTGACGGCCGCGACGATGTCCTTGACGGGGATGTCCCTGCCCATGTTGACGACGTTGAAACCGGCGACCTTCAGCATGATGGCCACGATGTCCTTGCCTATCGAGTGGATGTCCCCCTCGATGGTGCATATGAGGAACTTGCCGAGCCCCTCGCCTGCGGACTTGCCGGCCTTCTCCAGCTCGGGGGTCAGAAGGTTGACCCCGACGTTCATGGCGTTCGCCGCCGACATGATGTGGGGCAGGAACAGCTTCTTCGCCTGGTACAGGTCTCCGACCTCCTGTATGCCCGCGGTGTATCCTTCCTGGATGAGGTTCACCAGGTCGGCCTTGGCGGCTATGGCCTCCTTGGCGACTTCGGCGGATGCTTTCTGGTCGTAGGCCATGACGGCCTTTTTCGCTCTCTCGTTCAGATCTTTCTGTGTCAAATTTTCTCCTCCTCGAAACGGTTTCCTCTGTACGCACCCAAGCGGGCCGCGCAACAAATTGATAGGAGATGGTCATGGATACAACCATCCTCCAACCTATCATTTCTAGAGTTGGAACTACATGTCTTTACATAATATATTAATCTATGTCAAACCAAAAAAAACTCTAGATTAAAAGTATTTAAAACTTACCTGTTTTGAATGAGATTTAGAAATCCTATATTTAAAGATTATTATTTGAATTAAAATTAAAATCGTGACTCTAGCCTCATAAGAATCCGAAAAAATAAACGCGTTCTCATGGCAAGAGTATTTATTGGTTTGGTAAACGGAAAATTATTTGGTAAAGGGTTTCCGGCCGAAGCCGGTATGGTTTTTTGGATCAGAACTTACTGATCATCCACCTGGACACCAGCAAGGCCGCCACAGACGAGATGAGTATTGCTGCCATCCACAGATATTCCGAACCCGGAATCCCGCCGGCACAGTAATCGACGGCTATCCTCCAGTTATCGGCCAGGTTCACTTGATCTATCCACATTTCACTCACCTCTAGGTTTGACGATGGTCTTCAGGCGTTCGAGCTCGTCCCTTCCGATGGCTGTGAGCCCGTACTGGAGGAGAAGGTTTCCCTTTCCATATTTCTCATCGATCGATGCATCCGTTTCTTTGATGAAACCGGATGCCGCGAGTTCGATGAGGTCCCAGTTCGTGGACTGGCGTCCGAACTTGCCCTTTCTGTCTTTGTA